>Ga0265295_1000977_pt1 | contig 53651 bp, 46 predicted proteins | sample Munlansysbiofilm_FD_192503 | JGI IMG/M metagenome (GOLD analysis project Ga0265295, IMG submission 192503) | Leachate microbial communities from a municipal landfill in Southern Ontario, Canada - Methane capture system biofilm | ecosystem: Engineered > Solid waste > Landfill > Unclassified ... | reverse complement strand
CACTCCTCGGGGTTGAGCAGAGGCAGGTCCGGGATGTCCTTGACGTGCATGATGACGTGATGCTCGCCCATCTCGCACAGCTCTTCCAGCAAAGAGGCCGGATTGGTCCCGCTCATGAACACGTTCTTGGGAGGTGCGAAGCGGATGCGCCAGGTGTTCATGGACGAATCCGTGGCGCAGGTCGGGGCGGAGTCCGGGACCCCCGTCTCCGGCTGCGCCAAAAGGGGAGTCAGGGCCTTGAGGCCGCGAATGACCTCTCCGGCCCGCGCGCCCAGGCCCTGTTCCTCGCCTTCGAGCATGGACAGGATGTGGTCCCTGGCCAGAAGCGTCAGGTCGAGAAGCTCCTTGGACACCGAAATCTGACCGTTGCGGGCCAGATCGAAGACCGTCTCCACCTCGTGGGTGAAGGAGGCGATGTCCTCGAAGCCGAACATGGCGCCGGACCCCTTGATGGTGTGCATGGCGCGGAAGACCCGGTTGATGACCTCGTCGTTGGCCGGGTCCGCCTCCAGTTCGAGCAGCGAGGTTTCAAGCTCCCCCAGAAGCTCCAGCGCTTCTTCCTTGAATGCCTGGCGGTTCAGTTCTTCTCTCGACATTTTCGCTCCGGATATGGCGGTTAGCGCAGCAGTTTCTTGGCCACTGCCAGGAGCTGATCGGGTTTGAAGGGTTTGACGATCCAGCCCGTGGCCCCGGCCGCCTTTCCTTCCTCTTTGGAGGCGGCCTGGGATTCCGTGGTCAGCATGACGATGGGCGTGAACTTGTACTGGGGCGTGGCGCGCACGGCGCGGATCAGTTCGATGCCGTTCATGTTCGGCATGTTCAGGTCGGTCACGATCATGTCCACCGGTCCGGACAGCTTGGCCAGCGCGTCCTTGCCGTCGCAGGCCTCGATGACCGCATAGCCGGCGTCCTTGAGGGTCAGACTGACCATCTGGCGAACGCTGGCCGAGTCGTCGACCGTCATTATGGTTTTACTCATACGTTTTCCTCTGCGCGATGTGTTATTTCCTTGATGAAACTGTCCGCTCCCAGGCTCGCCGCGCATTCCAGGAGATGGGCGGGCAGGTTCGAAAAGCGGACCTTCCGGTCCTGATCCTTGAGCAGGGCGCACAGGAGCTGGATAAATGACAGGTCCGACGCGTCCGTTTCTCCCAGATCGATACGCACGTCCTCGGCCTGGGGCAGGCGGGACAGCAGTTCGGCGTGGATTTCCCTTGAATGTTCCAGGGTCAGGCTGCCGGAAAGTTTTATGACCGGGTGCTGTGGAGCGCCGGTGACGGTGCATGCGAACATGAAATGCTCCTTGTCCTAGAAAAGTTCCACGTTGTCGCCGAGATCGTCCTCGGGGTCTTTGAGCTTTCCGGCGTTGGCCGCGTGAGCCCGACCCTCGCCCGCATCGCCGGGCCCGGCGTCGAAAAGTTCGATGTTGTCGTTGTCGAAGAGTTCGACGGCGACGTCGTCGAAAAGCTCTACATCGTTGTCGTCGAAAAGGTCCGCGTCGCCGTGGCCGGACGCCGCCCCGTGATGCCCGAGCACGGACAGGTGCACCAAGCGTTCGCTGTCCATGGTGTAGCGCGAGAGTTGTTCGCGCAATTTTTCGGGTTGGCGCGCGGTTTCAAGCTCTGCCGTGAAGGGGGAGAATCCGCTGAGGAGATCCGTGATCTCATTTTCCAGCTCAAGCAGCTGGCCCGATACCAAATCATGGAAATGAATGGAAGATGTCAAGCTGTTGATCTGCGTGACCAGCTCGGTGCTCAGGCCCGAGAGGTGGGCGATGTCCCGGCTCAGGTCGGCGTCGAGGGCGGCGAGATTGCCGAGCACGGCCTCGAAATGGCCCTCGATGCCGCCCACGAGGGAGGACACGTCCGAGGTCCGGGCCATGACCGCCAGCCCGTCGGCCACGGTGGAAATCCGGGTCAGAATCCCGGCCACCTTGCCGGTCCTGTTGCGGGCGTCCACGGAGAGGTTCTGGATCTCCATGGCGATGACGCCCAGAGTGCGTCCCTGGTCTCCGGTGTGGGCGGCCTTGACCCGGGCGTTCAAGGCGATGAGCTCGATCTCGGCCCCGATGTCCTCGATGCCGCGCACAAAGGTGCTGACCGTGGAAATGGTCTCCGCCATGCTCGACATGGCTTTGGAGGTTTCGGCGATGTGGGCGCTGCTTGTCCGCATGGCGGTCATGACGTCGCCGATGTTGCGCCGGATGGAATCGAGGATGGATGAGCCGCCCTGCTGGTCGGCGTAGGCCACGGCGGTGATTTTGGAGCGCAGTTCCTCGATGCCCCGGGCGATGGACTTCAGGTTGCCGATGAGCTCGTCCACGGCGCCGGAAAACATTTCCTGCGCCTGGCGCAGCTGGGGGGCCTGGAGCCTCAGCACGTCGCGCACCCAGGCCCCGAGGCCGAGTTCGTCCTCGCTGCGGACGCCGATCTCGGAAACGGCCTGTTCCAGAATCTCCTCGACGTGCTCGACCTGCTGGCGGGTGATGTCGTGGAACTGCACCGAGGCGATGACTTGGCCCATGTTCTCGGTCACCTCCCGCGAGCCCTTGGCCAGAGCCTGGACCAGGCTGGACGAATGGGCGCGCATGGACTCCAGTTCGCCGATTCCGGCAAAAAGTTCGGAAAACATGTCCTCGACAATGCGCTTGCGCGAGCTGAGCTGCTTCTTGCCGCGCTCGCCGGCGGTGGCCACCTGGTTCATGAGCAGGTGCGAATGCTCGCGGATTTTCTCCGTGTGCTCGTCGATGACCGTGCCCAGGGCCCGGACGTCGTCGGCCAGGGTGGTGAACCCCGAACCGGCGCTTCCCAGGCGGGCGCTTTCGATGCGCGTGGTGATTTCGAGCACCTTAAGCGTCTGCACCAGGGTGGAAAACTGGGCCATGGCCTGATCCAGCTCGCGGATGAGCCCCAGCACCTCGGCCATGCCCTGCAAATGATCCGTGGAGGATACGGATGCGAAAACGGCTTTTGCCTCGTCGGCCCGGGTCTGCAATTCGCCGATGGCCGCGTGCAGGGCGCCTTCGCCCACTGAGGAGGCCATGGCCGAGGCCGCGCCGGAAAAGGTGTTGGCCTTCGAATTGATGCCGAAAATCGTGGAGCCGAGCCCGAGAAAATCCTCTTCCCTGTCCTTGATGACGCCGGCGAGGCGGGGGAGGATTCGAGACAGGGAGTCTGCGCACCCCTCCAGCACGGATCCGAGTTCGTGTGGAGAGCGCGCGTTGTCGTCCTGAGGCATGCCGAGTTCCTGTCGCGGGCCGGAGAGTCCGGCCCGCCATGTTGCTAGTTTGTCGCTTCCTGTTCCTCTGCCCCGCGCATGACCTGCAATTCCTCCTGGGAGAAGACCTTGCCGATGTCGAGGATCATGATGAATTCCTCGTTCTGTTTGCCCATGCCCCGGATGAAGTCGGCGCGGATGGACGTGCCCATGCGCGGCGGCGGGTTGATCTGATCGCTGGTCATTTCGAATACTTCGCGCACCGAGTCAACTATCGCGCCCATGTAGCAGTTTTCGCCCTCAATTTCCACATCGACGATGATGATGCAGGTGTTCACCGTGTCGGCGACCTTGGGCATGTCGAATTTGACGCGCAGATCAACCACCGGCACGGCGTGGCCGCGCAGATTGATGACCCCGCGCATGAAGGGCGGCGTCTTGGGAATGCGGGTCACGGGCACGAGTTCGATGACCTCGCGCACGGAGCCCGTCTCCAGGGCAAAGACCTCCTCGCCAAGTCCGAAGGTCAGGTATTGCAGGGTAGTGTTGTCACTCATCACGTCACCTCGACCTTTGGTTAAAAGCGTTCGAATTCATCATCCTCGTCATCGCGGTCCATGTCCAGCGCCAATCCGCCGCCGCCCCCCTTGGGGGCGAGGGCTTTGGGCGCGGCCTGGCGGGCAGGCTGCGTCCGTCCGCGATGAGCCGTCTGGCGGGTCACGCGCGCCGCCGTCGCGCCCAGATGGAAGAAGGAAATGGAGGATTGCAGCTGTTCGGCCTGGCTGGACAGTTCCTCGGAGGTGGAGGCCATTTCCTCGGAGGCCGAGGCGTTCTGCTGAATGACCTGGTCAAGCTGCTGCAGGGCCTTGTTGATCTGCTCCGCTCCGGCGTTCTGCTCGCTCGACGCGGCGGAGATCTCCTGCACCAGTTCCGCCGTGCGCTGGATATCCGGGACCAGCTTGGTCAGCATCTGGCCGGCCTGGTCGGCCACGCTGACGGTGGAGGAGGACAGTTCGCTGATCTCGGCGGCCGCCGTGCCGCTGCGTTCGGCCAGCTTCCTGACTTCGGCCGCGACCACGGCGAAGCCCTTGCCGTGCTCCCCGGCGCGCGCGGCCTCGATGGCGGCGTTCAAAGCCAGGAGGTTGGTCTGGCGGGCGATCTCCTCGACGATGGAGATCTTTTCGGCGATGTTCTTCATCGCGCCCACGGCCTGGACCACGGCCTGGCCGCCGGCCTCGGCGTCCTGGGCGGCCTTGAGGGCGATCTTCTCGGTCTGGGAGGCGTTGTCGGCGTTCTGGCGGATGTTGGAACCCATCTGCTCCATGCTCGACGACACTTCCTCAACGGAAGCCGCCTGTTCGGTGGCGCCCTGGGAAAGCTGCTCGGCGGAGGCGCTCAGCTCCTCGGAGCCCGAGGCCACGTTGTCGGACGCGGACTGCACCTCGCTCACGATCTCGCGCAGCTTGGCGACCATGTCGCGCAGGGCCTGGGCCAGAATGCCGACTTCGTCCTTCTGGTCCACATCCAGATTGGCGGTCAGATCGCCCTGGGACAGCTTGCGGGCGAATTCCACTCCCTTGCGGACCGGACCGGTGATGCCCGTGGTCAGAAAAATGGCGGTGAAGATGCCGATGATGACGCCAACGCTCAATCCCCCGATCATGACCGTGGAGGCCGAGCTCAGATTGACGACCGCCTCGTCGGCGATCTTTTGGGTCCCTTCGAGCCCAGCTTCGGCGGTGTTCTGGGCGGAAACGAGTACCTGTTCGCCGACTTTGGTCCGCTGGGCATTGATACCGTCCAGCGTCTCCCAGTTCGCCTTGAGGCTGAGCATGGCGGCACGGTAATCGGCGCCGCTCTTGCGGGTGGCGGCAACCTGTTTGATGTTTTCTTCCAGCCGGACGAGCGGAGACAGTTTTTCAAAAATTTCGTCCATCTTGGGAAAATTTTCGAGGGCGGAGTCGATCAGTTTGGGATTTCTTTCGGCCTGGGCTCTCCAGACCTTGATGCGCGTGTCGTTACCAAGGCCGATGACGGTGTTGATCCAGGAAATTTTTTCCGCGCGTTCCAGAACCTTGTAGGATTCGGCTCCCTCGGTGATTTCCCGACGCAGATTCGCGTTCAGGCTTTCGAGAAAAAGATTGCAATTTTCCATGAAGGTGGCCGCCGACTTGTCCAGAGCGGCGCGATCGACGTTCATGGCCGCGATCGTGGCTACGGTCTGATCGCTCAGCGCCGCGTACGACGCAACCTCGGCCTTTGCCACGTCCACATTTTCCCGAAGCTTTACCAGATCCGTATATTTTTCGGCATGTTTAGCCGCGATATCAAGGGATTTGCGGGTTTCATCCAGCATGGCCCGCCCCTGCTGCAGAAACGAATCCGCCTCGGTGAACGCGTAGCCTCGCCAGGCGTACATGGTCAGGAGCGAGTTGCGTTCCAGTTCATTGGCCATTCCGACTTCAGGCACGTACTCGTGGGCAAGCCGGGTCGAATCCTTTTCCACGGCTTTCATGTTGAATACGGCCAAGCCACCCAGAGCGCAGGCGATGAGAATCAAAATACCGAAACCGCCGCCGATCTTGATCCCTAACTTTATGTTTTTCATTCCTCCCTCCTGTTGGTGAAACACGGATGATTCCGCTTCACGGTTTTGCGCCACGTTCCGCTCGGTGAGGCCTGAACGACCGAAGAGGCCGTTTTATTCCTACACGGGTTCATGAATCAAAATCCAGAAAAAAATAAACCGGCCCCCCATCCGCCAATTTCGGCCACGCGCCAGCCCACTCATCGCATCCCCGAAAAATGCATGTCACGGCAGGTTGCCTGCGCAGCCCAGCGCCTGCCGGATGCGTTGCTTGGAGGACATGTCGCGCACGAAGACGATGACCCCGGTCAGCGCGCCGCTGAACGTGTCCCTGATCGGGTAGGCGCTGAATTCGAACACGCGGGTCGCGGTGGAGGAGGTGATCTCAAGGATTTCGAATTCGGTGCGACCAGTGCGCAGCGTCCTGACCGCAGGGCAGCGCGAGCAGCATTCGCTCAGGCGATGGAACGCCTGATGGCATTTGCTGCCCACGACCGGCATTTCTTCGGCATACCACCGCGTCATGGTCTGGTTGGCATAGCGCACGGTCATGTCCGGCGAGAGCACGCTGATCCCTTCCTCGATGCTGCCGAGCAGGTTTTCCAGAAACGCTTCGTTGGCCAGAATCATTTCTTCGGCCGCCTTGCGCCGGCTCATGTCGTAGTGCGTGCCGATCATGCGCACCGGCTCGCCGTCGACGGTTCTTTCCATGAGCTTGCCCCGGGAATGGATCCACTTGAAGGATCCATCGCGGCAGCGCAGACGATATTCAATGTCATAGAAGTCCGTTTCCCCTCTGAAATGCGCCGAGAGCATGTTCAAGGCGACCGTGCGGTCATCCGGATGCACCAGGGCCTCCCATTGCGCGACGGTCGGCTTCAGTTCGCCTTCCGCGAAGCCGAGCATGGTGTGCCACATGGGCGAGAATTGCAGCCTGCCCGAAGGCACGTCGCAGTCCCAGACCGCTTCCCGCGCCCCTTCGAGGGCGAATTTCCAGCGCTCCTCGCTATCTTCCAGGGCCTGTTTGGCCTGCATGAGCTCCGTGACCTCGAACCGCATGTGCACGATCTGGGTCACGGCCTCCCGGCTGTCGAGGACCGGTGCGCTGCGCAGCAGCCAATGCTTGCCGTCGGGAGAACGGTAGGTCCCGTTTTGTACCGCGCGGGTCTTCAGGGCCTTCCAGACGGTGGCGAACGCGCCTGCCTCGGGCTGGTCGGCATCCGCAGGTCCGTGGTGCAGGCCCTGCTGATTCAGAATGCTGGCTGGACTCTCGGTGACCGGAACATTCGACCACAGGATGTGAAGCTGGGAATCGAGCAGGGTCACCGACACGTCCTGAAGATTTTCCAGGATGGTGCGCTGCACCCGTTGCTGCTCGCGCAGCTGGGCTTCGAGGATCTGGCGTTCCCGGATTTCGTCCCGCAGCAGGCGGGTCAATTCTTCGAGTTCGTTCTTGCGCTGGTCCTGACGCAGATCAAAGGAGGGCGTGGGGTTCTCGCCCTGATTTTCCAGGGCCGCCACGGAGTTCAGAAAAACTTGCGGCTGCTGGCGGATGAGCGCGCTGATGCGTTCGGACAGCTTGCCGGACAGGGCCATGAGCAGCTCCGGGTCCTCGCCCAGGAGCCTGGCCAGGGCGTGGATGCGCTCTTCGGTGAGCGGTGCGTTTTCACCGCGTTCGAGCTTGCTCAGATAGGAATGATGAATGCCGATGCGCTTGGCCACGCTGCGGATCGAATACCCCGAATGCGTGGCGGCAAGAGCTTTTCTGCGCTCGCTGAGATAGCTTCCTAGTGCGCTCATGTGTCTACAATAAAGTAGCCGGTTTTTCCGGAGCAAGTGTTTTTTATCCAAAGGGGGAGTTATTTTGGCCGCCGTGCGTTCTGGTGTGGCTACTCGTGTAGGCCTCTGGCTATCAAGTATCCGGAAAAAAACACGTTGACCGCGAAATGCCGGCTATCTCATACTCGCCGGCAGATGCCGTCAAAATGCCGCAGGAGCGCGACGCGGATATGTGCTTTCCGGGTCGGACCCGCGAAAGCATCCGGACTTTTTGAAATCCTCCTTGCTTTTGGCGTTGAGGTTGTGTTCTTACCAAGACTGTCGTTCTTCCGATTCCAGCCCTGGGGCGTCCGTCATGAAAAAAACGACGCAAGTCCGGGAATTGTGAAAACGCCTTTTGCCGCTTATGCTGCCGCCGTAGCGGGGGCAAAACGCGTTTTGCTCCCTGAATTTTCTCCTTGAGGATGCCAGATGCCTATGCATGAACACGACTCAAAGATGGTCCATCCGGATCGGAAAACCGAGGATCCGCGGCGTGAGGTATTGAGGCTGCGGGAGCGGGTGCGTGAACTTGAGGCCGCTTCGTCGGCGTCCAGCCAGGCGGAAGCGGCCCTGGCCAGACAGGACGCGCTCATGCAGGCCATGCTGCGCAATCTGCCTTTTGATTTCTGGGCGCGGGATCTCGAGGAAAACATCATCATCCAGAGCGACACCTCCGTGCGCCTGTGGGGGGATCTCTCCACCACCAAAGTGGACGAGGCCGACGTTTCCGAGGACATCCGCAAGACATGGAAGGCGGTCAACGAGCATGTCTATGCCGGAGCGACCCTTGAGGGCGAAAAGGAATACGTCCTGCCCGGCGGCGAGAAGCGCAACTTTCGCGACATAGTCGCTCCGATTCGCATGGACCGGCAAATCCTGGGCATTCTGGGGATAAACATAGACATCACGGAGCGTATAAAAACCATCCAGGCCCTGCACAGATCCGAAGCCAATCTGGCATCGCTGCTGAACGCCATCGAAGAGTCCGCGGCCCTGATCGAGCCCGACGGCAGGGTCATCACGGTCAACAAGACCTTCGCCCAGCGCGTGGGCAGGACGGAGGCGCAGTGCCTGGGCCGCTCGCTCTATGATTTCGTCCCGGAGGAAGTCGGCCGGACGCGCAGGCGCATACTCGACGATCTGCTTCACAATGGCCGCCCCCTGGTTTTCGAGGACGAGCGTGAAGGGCGCTGGATGCGGCACAGCCTGACCCCGGTGCGGGCGAAGGACGGTACTGTGACCGCCGTCGCCATCTTTGCCGTGGATCTGACCGAGCGCAAAAGACGCGAAAAGCTGCTCATCGCCCGACAGAAGCTTGCCGAGCATGCCATCGGCCATTCCTTGAAGGACCTGCTGCGCATGGCCCTGGACGAATTCGAATCCGTCACCGGGAGCGCCATAAGCTTTTTGCATTTTGTGGATGAGGAGCAAAAAGTCCTGGAAATGCAGGCCTGGTCCAGCAGAACCCTGCTCTCCGACTTCACGGTTCCGGAAAGGAGGTTTTCCTGTGATCCGTCCCATGACGGAATATGGGCGGATTGCGTGCGCCAGCGGCGTCCCGTGATCATCAACGATTACGCCGCGACAAAGCACCAAAACAGAACGCCGGCCGGGCATCCGGACCTGGTCCGGCTCCTGCTGCTGCCGGTCTTGCGGGCCGAACGGATCGTGGCCATCGTGGCGGTGGGCAACAAGGACGCCCTGTACACTGCCGAGGACGTGCGCACGCTGACCGAGCTTGGAAACCTGCTCTGGGATATCCTGGAACACAAGCGCGCCCAGGAGGCGCTGTCCAAGAGCGAAGCCCTGCTGAACCTGAGCCAGCGCCTGAGCCGCATGGGCGGGTGGGAGTGGGACGTGGAGCAGCAGGCCATGACCTGGACGCGTGAGATGTACGCCTTGCATGGCTTCACCTCCGACCTTTTCGAACCGGGATCGCCGGAGCACATCGCAAAGAGCCTGGACTGCTACGACCCCGAGGACCGGGAACTCGTTCGGCAATCCTTCGAGAACTGCGCGAATCTGGGGATTTCGTTCGATTTCGAGCTTCCGTTCACCCCGGTGTCGGGAAAACGCATGCAGGTCCGCACAGGCGCGGAGGCGTTCTGGAAAAATGGCCGCGTGTCCAAGGTGCTCGGCACTTTTCAGGATGTCACGGAAAAGAGGCTTCTCGAACTGCGCTATCAAACCCTGTTCCAGCACATGCTGGACGGGTTCGCACTGCACGAGATCGTGTGCGACGCCGACGGACGGCCCATCGACTACCGTTTTCTGGAGGTCAACAGGGCTTTCGAACGGCTGACCGGACTTGAAGGCTCGCGCATAAAGGGGCGCACCGTGCGCGAAATCCTGCCCAGGATCGAGCAGGTCTGGATCGACACTTACGGAAAGGTGGCTCTGACCGGGGAACCGAGTTTCTTCGAGGAGTACGCGGCCGCCCAGGACAAATTCTACCATGTCAGCGCCTTTCGGCCCGCTCCGATGCAGTTCGCGTGCATTTTCCGGGACATTTCCGACCGCAAGCGCCATGAGCGGGCCCTCCGCCAGGCCAAGGAGGCTGCCGAGGCCGCCAACGTGGCCAAATCGAAATTTCTGGCCAACATGAGCCATGAAATCCGCACCCCGTTGAACGGCATCCTGGGCATTCTGCAGGTCTTCGACTCCATGGATCTTTCCGAAGAACAGAAACAGCTCATCGAACTGGCCGCCACCTCGGCCGGACGGTTGAACGATCTGCTATCGGACATCCTTGATCTGGCCAGGATCGAATCCGGAAAAATGACAACCACGGCCCTGCCTTTCGATATTCGTGAATTGTCGGCCTCCACCCAGGGGCTCTTCGCCCTTTCGGCCCAGGCCAAAAAACTGCGTCTGGAGTTCGTGCTCGATCCCGGACTGCCCGTCGTCCTGACGGGCGACGAGTCGCGGCTGCGGCAGGTGCTTTTCAACCTGGTGGGAAACTCCCTCAAGTTCACGCAATCGGGTTTCGTGAGGGTCGAGGTCGGACCGCTGCCCGTGTCCCCCTGGATTCTCTTTTGCGTCACCGACTCCGGGCCCGGGATTCCCGACCACCAGCTCAGAGACATCTTTTCGCCGTTCGTGCAAGGCGAGGAATCCTATGTCCGCAGGCACCAGGGCGCGGGACTGGGACTGGCCATTGTCAAGCGCATCGTGGAATTGCTGGGCGGCTGCCTGTGCGTGGACAGCTCCGAAGAGGGTACGGCCATCTGTTTCTCCCTGCCCCTGCCCGTTGCCGAGGCGGTGCCGGCTGATGCCTTGCCCCCGGCCAAATCCGAAGCGGAAAGCCGGTCCGCGCCTGTGGGCCTGCGCATTCTCCTGGTGGAGGATGACGCGGTGAGCATGTTCGCCGCGCGGCGCGTGCTCGAAAAGGGCGGACACCACGTCGTCACAGCCTCGGACGGGAGCGAGGTCCTGCCGCTCGTGCGGAAACATGATTTCGACCTGATCCTCATGGACGTGCAGCTGCCGGTCATGGACGGCCTCCAGGCCACGGCCCGGATTCGCGGCGACGCATCCCTGGGGGACAAATCCCGTATCCCCGTCATCGCCATGACCGCCTACGCCATGAGCGGGGACCGGGAGAAATTCCTGGACGCCGGAATGAACGACTACATCGCCAAGCCGGTCAACGCGCAGGAGTTGCTGAACCTGCTGCGCCGGATGCGGATCGGCTCGCCGGAGAAACGATGAACCTGTGCCGCCCCGGAACGCCCGGGGAAAATGCCCCATGATGGATGCAGCCAGCCCGGACGCAAACCAGATGATTCCCTTCGAGGAATTTTTCGATCTCGAGGAAATCCAGAAGATCCAGGACAGTTTCGCCCTGGCCACGGGCGTCGCGTCCGTCATCACCACGCCCGACGGCAGGCCCCTGACCAGGCCGAGCAATTTCACCCGCCTGTGCAGTCAAATCATCAGGGCTTCCCGCGTGGGCAGCGAGAATTGCATGCGCTCCGACGCCCTTCTGGGCGCCTACAACCCGGACGGCCCGAACATACGCCGCTGCATGAGCGGCGGTCTGTGGGACGCGGGGGTGAGCATCACGGTGGGCGGGCGCCATGTCGCCAACTGGCTTGTCGGGCAGGTGCGTTCGTGCCTGGAGGATGACGACGCCATGCTCGGCTACGCCCGGACCATCGGAGCCGATGTGCGGGAATACAAACTCGCCATGGCGGAAGTGCCTTTCATGGAGGAGGAGCAGTTCAGGCGCGTGGTCGACGCCCTTTTCCTCATCGCCAATTCCCTGTCCGAAAAGGCCTATCAGCAGGCCCTGCTGATGAAGGAGAAAAAGGAGCGGCAGAAGGTCGACGCCATGCGTTCCATGCTCATGGACCGCAGCCTCGACGCCATTGTCATCATCGACGAGCAGCACCGCGTGGTCGAGGCCAACAAGCGCTTCGCGCAGATGCTCGGATACGCGCCGGACGAAGTGCGGGGACTGCGCACCTGGGACTTCGAGGCGAACATGAACGAGACCATGGTCAGGGAGCTGTTTCCCGATTTTTCGCAGATCAACTCTGTTTTCGAGACCCGGCATCGCAGAAAGGACGGCACGGTCTTCGACGTGGAAGTGACCACGGCCGGAGCCAAGATAGACGTCAACGGCTGCGTGCTGGCCTTCAGCCGGGACATCAGCGAGCGCAAGAAGGCGGAACGGCAGCTGCGTCAGAGCGAGAAACATTTCCGGGCCCTGTTCGAACTGAGCCGTGACGGGTTCATCCTGGCCGACCCGGAAGGGCGCTTTCTGGACGCCAACAAGGCCTACTGCGACATGACGGGGTATTCCGTTCCCGAATTGCGAAGGCTTGGGGATTTCTACGCCATCACCCCCGACAAATGGCATGACTGGCAGCGCAGGGAGATCTGGCCGCGCCTCTTCGCGAGCGGCGACACGGGGGTGTACCAGAAGGAGTACATCCACAAGGACGGGCACGTCTTTCCGGTGGAATTGCGGGATTTCGCGGTCCATGACGACGAGGGCGCGGTCAGATGCGCCTGGGGCATCGTGCGGGACATTTCCGAGCGCGTGCGCACCGAGGGACGCATGCGCCTGCTCATGCAGATGGTGGAGCAGAGCCCGGCCTGCATCGTCATGACCGACCCCCAGGGCGACATCGAATACGTCAACCCCAAATTCACGGATCTTTCGGGCTACACCTTCGCCGAGGTCCGGGGACAGAACCCCAGGATTCTGGGGTCGGGCTACAAGTCCCCGGAAGAGTATGCGGAGCTCTGGAAAACCATCGCGTCCGGCCGGCAGTGGCGCGGGGAATTCCGCAATCGGCACAAGGACGGCAGCCTGTACTGGGAAGCGGCCCTGATTTCGCCCATCCACGATGCCGAAGGCCGGATCACCCACTTCGTGGCCATCAAGGAGGACATCACCCAGCGCCGCCGCGCCGAAGAGGAATTGCGCAAGCGCGACATCAATTTCAAGAAGATCGTGGACATCCTGCCCCAGCTGGTCTCCCATGTCGACAAGGAGCTGCGCTACCGCTTCGTCAATGCCGCCTATTCCAGCTTTTTCACTCCCTCCAACCTGCTCGGAAGCACCGTCGCCGAGGTCATCGGCGCGGAGGCCTTCGAGGCGACGCGGCCGCACATCGAGCAGGTTTTCGAAGGCAAGACCGTGCATTACGGAACCGTGCTGACCTATCCGGAGGTGGGGGAGCGCTTCGTGGATGTGTACCTCATCCCGGATTACTCGGTCACGGGCCTGGTCGAGGGCTACTACGCCATCCTGAACGACCTGACCCATCTGAAACGAATCGAGGATTCCCTGCGCCGGGCCAAGGACGAGGCCGAAGCCGCAAGCAGGCTCAAATCCGAGTTTTTGGCCAACATGAGCCACGAGATCCGCACGCCGCTGAACGGCATCCTGGGCATGCTGCAACTCATGCAGGCCACAAATCTGGACGCTGACCAGCGCGAATGCCTCCATACCGCCATCAACTCCTCGAAACGGCTGACGCGCCTGCTCAGCGACATTCTCGACATTTCCAAGATCGAGGCCGACAAGCTGATCTTCCGCGAACACGCCTTTGAGATCCGGGACGTGGAAAACGCCCTGGCGGAGCTGTTCGGCCAGACGATCAGGGAAAAGGGGATCGAGTACTCCTTCAGCGCCGATTCCCGCCTGCCCGGAAAAGTCACCGGCGACGAAGCGCGTCTGGTGCAGGTGCTCTTCAATCTGGTCGGCAACTCCCTCAAGTTCACGGAACAGGGGCGCGTCGATGTCGAAGTCACGATGCTGCCGTTCACGGCGGGAGCCCCGCTGCGGCTGCTTTTCGCGGTCGAGGACACGGGGGCCGGCATTTCGGAACAGACACAGCGCGACATCTTCGAGCCGTTCATCCAAAGCGACGGCTCCTACACCAGACGCCACCAGGGAGTGGGGCTGGGGCTGAGCATCGTGCGCAAGCTCGTGCAGCGCATGGGCGGAACCCTGTGCCTGGAATCGGATCCCGGAAAGGGCACCGCCTTTTACATCTCCCTGCCTTTCGGGCTGCCCTGCGGACCGGTCGCGGAGGACCCGGATTCCTGCGGCCATTCTTCAGCCCTTACCGGGCTGCGGGTGCTGATGGTCGAGGATGACGCGGTCAACCTGCTTTGCGGCCAACGCCTGCTGGAAAAAGCGGGCTACGTGGTCGGCACCGCCCGTGACGGCCAGGAGGCGCTTGAAACGATTTTGGACAGGGATTTCGATCTGGTGCTCATGGACATCCAGATGCCGGTGCTGGACGGAATCCAGGCCACCAGAGCCATTCGCCACGCCGCGCCCTTCGCGCGCGTTTCGGACATCCCCGTCATCGCCCTGACCGCCCATGCAATGGCCGGGGATCGGGAAAAATTCCTGGCCGCCGGAATGGACGGATATGTCTGCAAACCCTTCGATCTGTGCAGGGTCAACCAGGAGATATCCAGAGTCATCGCCCTGTCTCGCGGGACAGCGGGGCGGACGGGTTGACCTGGCCCGCGTTTTTTACAAAAGCCCTGGTTCCCCGAAAAACCGGGGCGGAGTCGAAACTGGTTCCCAAAACATGAAACCCGCCCCGTCGGTTCCAAATAGCGTGGAAAACAGTGAGGTTTGAATGCGAATACTGATAGTCGAAGACGATTTTGTCGGCCGCAAGATCATGCATCAGCTGCTGCTCGAATACGGGCAGTGCGACGTGGCTGTGGACGGACTCGAAGCGGTCAAGGCCTACGATCTGGCCTGGGAGGCGGGCGAGCCCTACGAGGTCATGTTTCTGGACATCATGATGCCGAACATGAGCGGGCACGAGGCCCTGAAGATCATCCGCGACAAGGAGAGGGAGCGCGGCGTGACGCCGCAGAATGAAGTGAAGGTCATCATGACCAGCGCCCTGGACGACGTGAAGAACGTGACCCAGTCCTTTTTTCAGGGCGGGGCGTCGGCCTATCTGGTCAAGCCCATCGAACGGCGCAAGGTCATCGAGGAGCTGCGCAAACTCGGCCTGGTCTGAGCGACCCGCTCCGATCCGAGGTCAGGACCGGCACAGCTGCAGCACCATGGGCGCGATCTGGGCCAGGGGCAGCACCTTGTCCACGCCGCCGAGCTTGATGGCTTCCCCGGGCATCCCGAAGACCACGCAGGACGATTCGTCCTGGGCCACGGTCACGGCTCCCGCCTCGTGCATTTCGAGCATGGCCTTGGCCCCGTCGTCGCCCATGCCGGTCATGATCACGCCCACCGCGTTCTTGCCCGCATAGCGCGCGGCGGAGCGGAAGAGCACGTCCACCGAGGGGCGATGCCGCGAGACCAGCGGGCCGTCCTTGATCTGGACGTAATATCTGGCCCCGCTGCGCTTCAGGAGCATGTGCAGGTTTCCGGGAGCGATGAGGGCCTGGCCGCGCAGCACGGTGTCGTTGTCTGCGGCCTCCTTGACCACGATGTCGCACAGGGTGTTCAGGCGCTGGGCGAAGGCCGCCGTGAATTTTTCCGGCATGTGCTGGACGATGACGATGCCGGGGCAATCGACGGGCATGCCCTGCAAGAGGGTCAGCAGGGCCTCGGTTCCGCCGGTGGATGCGCCGACCACGACCACCTTTTCGGTGGTCTGGATCATGGCGTTGGAGGCGGCCCTGGGCAGCACGGCATCGGCGGTGAGCTTCTGGCTGACCTTCAGGGTCCGGGGGACGTATTTGCGCACGTTGGCCTTGGCCGCGGCCTTGACCTCGTCGCAAAGCATGATCCGCGATTCCTCCATGAACTGCTTGGTCCCCACCTTGGGCTTCTGGATGACGGACACGGCCCCGTATTCCAGGGCCTTCATGGTCGTTTCGGCGTTTTTTTCGGTCAGGGTGGAGCAGATGATGGTCGGGATGGGATGCTGGGTCATGATCTTTTTCAGGAACGTGATTCCGTCCATGCGCGGCATCTCCACATCCAGGGAAAGGACGTCCGGAGTCTGGCTGCGCATGATTTCCGCCGCCGCGAACGGATCTCCGGCCGCGCCGATGACCTCGATCTCCGGATCGGAGGAATAGATGGAGGTCAGCGTCTGACGGACCAGGGCCGAGTCGTCCACGATGAGGATGCGTATTTTCTTGTGCATGGATACGGACTCCGAATGTGCATATTATGATGATATGTCAGGAGTATATACCGTAAAACCGGGAGAGTAAATCGGGTTTGCCGCCGTGCCGGGGATCAAACGGCCTGATACAGACCATGATCCAGATGACGAAAGCCCGGCATGCCGGGCATTGGAGCGCCCAGAACAAGGATGCCCCCCGGGGCCAGGTAGCGGCGCAGCCGGGCGGCCAGAGCCAGGGCCAGGGCGGGATGGAAATGATGCAGCACCTGGCGGCAGACGATGACGTCCATGGGCTCGCGCAGGGAAAAGGACTCGAAGATGTCCTGACAGCGAAAGTTGACACGCTCGCGCACCCCGGGCCTTATGCGCACCAGCGCCCTGTCTGCTCTGCGGCTGCGCAGGAAATAGCGCTTGATCAAGGTCTGGGGCAGATTCCGGATGGTCGATGAGGCGTACACCCCGCGCTTGGCCAGGGCCAGATTGGCGGGCAGGAAATCCGTGGCCAGGATGGAAAAGTCGAGCCCGCGATGGCGCGCGGCCTCCTCCAGCAGGGTGATGCACAGGCTGTAGGCGTCCAGCCCGCGATCGCAGCCAGCCACCAGAAAGGAATGCAGCGGGAGCGCTCCATGACGGAGGTGATCCGCGACGATTTCGGCCAGAAAATCAAACTGTCTGGAATCATGCAGAAAACCATGATCCTTGCCCAGGGCGTCGACCAGGTATGGCAGTTCCAGGCGCAGCCCCGAACGAAACGTGTTTTCCGCTGATGACATCTGTATGGAGAAAGGTTATTTTTATTTACAACAATGGCGCTTTTTTCAACGTACACCCAAGGTTTCCCGGTCCGCAATGACCAGAACGGTTAAAAACACGATCACCACTTCAGTCCAGGCCATCGACGGCCTCGAAGACTCCCGGAAACTGCCCCATGACTACCTGCTGGTCGGTCGGGGCGGGATTTATACCTCGCCGACCCTGGTGCAGACGGTGCTCGGGTCGTGCGTCTCGGTGACCATGTACTGCGCGAAGTACCGCTGGGGCGGAATTTTTCACGCCCTGTTGCCGCGCATCGGCGATTTTTCCGCCAGCCGGTCCAACGGCGACCAGTACCGCTACGTCGACTCGGCCATCTGGCAGCTGCTGCGGGAATTCGCCAAATCGGGAATTTCAGCAAAAAGCCTGGAATGCAAGGTTTTTGGAGGCGCGTCCCCCCTGCACCAGAACTGCGACGCCTCCGCCGGAAACCGCAACGTGCGGGTGGCCATGGAAGTCCTGGCCGAACAGGGGGTGACTGTCAGCGCCTCCAGCGTGGGCGGCAACGGCGGTCGCAAGCTCTTCTTTCGCACGGACACGGGCCTGGTCCTGCAGAAACGCTTTCAGGTCAAGCCCTGCCGGGACTGCGGCAGCTGATCGTCCGCCACCTCGAAGACACGAAAAATCCCGTCATGCACCCCCGCAGCGCCGATGATTCGTAGGGGCGTTGGGGCGGGGCGTAGGGGCAAAAAATTTTTTGCCCCTACAATTTTTTGCCCCTACAATGAACGTCTGACCACAAAATCCGTCCTCAACCCGTCCTAATCCACCCAGTCAAACGTCCTGGTCACGGCCTTTTGCCATCCCGCGAACAGCTCCCTGCGCTTCTCTTCCTTCATGTCCGGAATCCAGCGCTTGTCCTCTTCCCAGTTGTTGTGGAGCTCCTCGCGTCCGGACCAGAATCCGGAGGCGATGCCCGCCGCGTAGGCCGCGCCCAGACAGGTTGTTTCGGCCACCTTGGGCCGGACCACCGGCACGTTCAGGATGTCCGCCTGAAACTGCATGAGCAGTTCGTTGAAGACCATGCCGCCGTCGGCCTTGAGGGTTTTCAGGTCCACGCCGGAGTCCTTGTTCATGGCCAGGACGATGTCCTTGGTCTGATAGGCGGTCGCCTCCAGCACGGCGCGGGCGAAATGGTTGCGGTTGATGTAGCGGGTCAGGCCGACCATGACCCCGCGTGCGTCTGGCCGCCAATAGGGGGCGTAAAGGCCGGAAAAGGCCGGCACGATGTACATGCCGCCCGTGTCTTCGACCTGCCGGGCCAGGGTCTCGATCTCCGGGGCGGAGGAGAACATCCGCAGATTGTCCCTGAGCCACTGCACCAGGGCTCCGGCAATGGCGATGGAGCCTTCGAGACAGTAGGAGGGTTTGCGGCCGCTGAACTGGTAGGCCAGGGTGGTGATGAGGCCATGGCGGGACTGGATGGGCTCGTGGCCGGTGTGCATGAGCAGGAAGCAGCCCGTGCCGTAGGTGTTCTTGGCCTCGCCGGGCGTGAAGCAGGTCTGGCCGACCAGGGCCGCCTGCTGGTCGCCCACCGCGCCGCAGACCGGTACGCGCGCGCCGAGGGGGCCGTCCTCGCTGGTGGGGCCCCAGGTGGCGCTGTCGGACGAGGGCACGATGCGCGGCAGGCCCTGGACGGGAATGCCCATGATTTTGAGGATTTCCTCGTCCCAGGCCAGGGTTTTGAGATCCATGAGCATGGTCCGGCTGGCGTTGGTCACGTCGGACACGTGGGCTCCGCCCCTGGGGCCGCCGGTCAGCCACCAGATGATCCAGGTCTCGATGGTGCCGAACAGGGCGTCGCCCTTGTTCGCGGCGGCGCGGGCCTCGGACACGTTGTCCAGAATCCAGCGCATCTTGGGACCGGAGAAATAGGTCGCCACGGGCAGGCCGGTCACGGGACGGAAGCGGTCCTGGCCGCCGTCGGCGATGAGTTGCTTGCACAGTTCGTGGGTGCGCGTGCATTGCCAGACAATGGCGTTGTAGTAGGGTTTGCCGGTGAAGCGGTCCCAGACCACGGTGGTTTCGCGCTGGTTGGTGATGCCGATGGACGAAAGCTCGGAGCCCTTGATTCCGGACTTGGCCAGGGCCCCCCTGATGACGTCCTGGGTGTTGTTCCAAATCTCCATGGGGTCGTGTTCGACCCAGCCGGGTTTGGGATAGATCTGCTTGTGCTCTTTCTGATCCATGGCCACGATGCGGCCGTGCTCGTCGAAGATGATGAAACGGCTGCTGGTGGTCCCCTGATCGACTGCGCCTACGTAGGCCATGTTCTCCTCCGGGAATGCGGTTGGAATTTCGCGATGTCCGACTCTCCTATCATTCTTTCCCCAGCCATGAAAGGGCTGCGTCCGCGAGGCCCAGGTCGCCGGGCGCGAGCCCCAGGGCCAGTCCCAGCATCTGCGAAAAGAGCACGGCCGGGATGCGTCCCTCGTCCCGGCCGAATTGCAGCTGGCAGTAGGTGCAGGCCGTGGCCAGCACGTCCGCGCCGGAGGCCTGGGCACTGACCAGCTTCTTGGCCATGAGCAGGTCCGAGATGCGTTCGTCGCGCCCGCGCAGGGGGTAGCCGCAGCATTCCAGGCGCAGCTCCCAATTCAGGGGCGTCGCGCCGGTGGCGGCGATCAGGCGCTCGAAGATCGTCGGAGCCAGCGGATCGTCGAAATGGGTGATGTTTTCGGGCCGCAGGGCGTGGCATCCGTAATGGCAGGCCACCTTGAGCTCAAGAGGATGCGCGACGGCTGCGGCCACGGCGTCGCGCTCCGCGTCCAGAACCTGCAGGAAATGCCGCACCCGAACCGCTTCGGGCCAGGGCAGGCCTTCTTCGTCCAGTAAATTCCTCATGCGTGACTTTAACTTTTCATCGTTGCCGGTCTGATGCCGCGCCTGCTGGAAATTGCCGTAGCAGCACTTGCAGGGAGTCATCAGATCATGGCCCAGACTTTCGGCCATGGCCAGGTTGCGCAGGGCGGAGTAGACCGAGGCGTCACGGTTCTCGTGACGGATGGGATATCCGCAGCAGGCGAATTCGGGTTTGAGCAGCGCGATACCCAGACGGGCGCAGACCGCTTCGACGCTTTGGCCGTGCTCCGGCAGATGATGGGGAATCTTGCATCCCGGGAAATAGGCGTAGGTCATGAGCGCCCCTCCTTCTCGCGCAGGACTTCGGCGCCCAGCTGGCGCAGCTCGTACAGGATGTCGGCCACGGGCACGTCCTGCGGGCAATGTTCCTGGCATTTGTAGCAGGTGGCGCAGCTCCAGACCATGCGCGCTCCCAGGGTCTGGCTCTTGAGGCCCATGCGCAGGAGGTTCATGATCTGTTGCGGGGTGAGGTCCAGATCGCGGGACGGGTCCTCGCTGACCGCGACCACGGGACAGACGCCGGTGCAGGTGGTGCACTGCACGCAGCCCCAGAAGGATTCGGCCTGGTCGGCGAGCCCGGCCCCGGTGCCGCCGATCGCGCCCAGGCGCCCCGACGCGAACTCCCGGGCCCATTCTCCGGCCGTGCTCTTGCGGATTTCGCCATCGACCCCGGCCCGGCCCGCCTTTGAAAGCATCTGTTTGGACGTCATCCACAGGTCCTGCAGATCGATGCCCGCGGAGCAGAACTCCGTGCAGCGCAGGCATTCGGTGCAGATATGGCTGCCCTCCGCCAGGATGCCGGTTTCGACGGGCGAGAGCCTGGCGTCGAGATGACGGCGCAAATCGGAAAGCTTGTCCATGGGCAAGATGTCGGCATTGCCCATGACCGTGTGGATGGGCGCGACGCTGCAATGCAGGCTGCACTGGCCGCAGCGGGTGCAGGCGTCGAGGCCCAGGCCGCGCGCGGGCGGGGGATTTTGCGCTTGGCTGTTCCTGCTTCCGCCGCGCACGAGCAGGTTGGCCCCCGTGGAAAGGGGGTGCAGGAACTTGCCCCAGGGCAGAAGACTCAGACCGAGAAAAGCCAGACCGACATGCAGGTACCAGAACGCGGCGCGTCCCCGATCGGCCATGGCCGGGGAAAGGGGCAGCGCCGCCATTGAACGCGAGACAAAGGCCGAGGAGGTGGGGGAGTGGCACCCGGCGCAACGGTCCTCGTGCAGCTCCGCGCCCTGTTCCAGCATTTCAGGAGCAGTGGGCAGGAAGACGCTGAATCGCGCCCCGTTTTCGGCGGCCCAATACGCCTTGAGGGCGAGCAGCTCTCCGGACTCGGCTTCGGGGAAATAGTCGTCGGCCATGCGCGTGAAGTCGGCCTCGGACATGATCTTGAGCGACTCCAGGAAAAAACCGGACACCAGGATGCCCCCGACCACGGCCAGAAGTGCCCAGTCCTGGGCGGCGCTCAAGGGTCTGAGCCTCGCGGTCCGGTTCCAGAGCAAAAGGGCCAACCCGGCCAGGGAAACGAGGCCGAAAAGGTTGCGCAGGAATTGCCAGGGATCGAGGGTGGGTTCGTATGCGGCGAAAAGCGGACGGGTCACGACTCCGTCCATGGCGTGCAGAAAAAGAAGCGGCAGGAAGCCGAGGATCAGAAGCGCATGTCCACGGCGGCGCAGACCGCCCCGGGTCCTGCGCAGCAGAATAAGGTCGGCCAGCCCGGCCGCCCAGCGCAGGGAGCGCGGACCGTGGTGGGTGGAGCCGGCCATGGCCTTGCCGCGCGTGAACCACTTCCGCACCCGTAGGATGGTTCCGCAGACGGCGCTCAAACATGCCAGGGCGAGGCCGATGGAAAAAAAGTCCATGCAGGCTCCTGTGGTTACGATTACAGCGAGATCACCGCCTTGTAGGCTGTGGCGATGGCCAGTCCGGCTCCGCATTTCATGCGCATCCAGTCCTGATGCGCCAGTATCGCCCCGGCGGCGCGCAGCCGGGGATGGAAAGGCTGGCCGTCGGCGTCAAGGGGGCGCAGGAGGTTGTCGGTCTCGATTCCGGCCTGGTTGACCTCGTGACCGCGCGGATCGAAAAATCCGGGCCTGTGCCACAGGCTGCGATTTTCGGGCTGGGTCACGGGCAGGTCGAAGACCGCCTCGCGGATGCTGTGACGGTCCGCTTTGAGGCCCTTGCCGAAAAAACGGCCGCTGGCAAGGATGGCGCTATGCGCAAAAAGCTCCACGGATGTCGAACCGCTTCCGGCGGTGAACTGGAATCCCTCATCGGAACAAACCGCCCTGGTGATCAGCTTCTGCGTGCAGGTGCGCACTCCCAGGGGCGGCAGGCCCCGGTCGAAGGCGGCGCGCAGCCGAGGTCCGGCGATGGAGGGCGGCAGGGTCGGGATCTCAAACACCTTTTTGCCGAGCAGTTCTTGCATGTGCGAAAGCACCGCGCCGGTGTCGGTCATGCCCAGGATGGCCGGAAAGCCGATGTACTGAACGTCCGCGGCCAATGGGGCGACAGTTTTGGACAGCTCCTCCCGGCGCGCCGGATCGGCCATGCTCCAGGCCATGTGTTCGGGATAGAGTTCGCCGCCCATGCCCGGAAAACGCACCCGCGCCGTCCTGAGCCCCGGCCAATCGCCGCGCACCTCGGCGATCTGCCGGGCGCTCAGGCCTTTGAGCCCGTAAAAGTCGACGAGCAATGCGGGGGCCTTGGCTTCCCAGGCCTCCACCCCGCTCCAGGCGGTGCAGGGCAAAAGATAGGTCGGCTTCATGGTCCCGGCGGCGGTCAGGGTCAGGGTGTTCTTTCCTTCCCGGCCGCGGTAGCACAGGCCGTGTTCACCGAGAAAGGACGTGAATTCCTCCAGCGCCAGGCGGATCTCCCCGTCGCTGACCCGGCAGAAGGGATGCGCGGGCAAATCCCGGCGCAGCGCGGCCAGGGCGGCGAAGGGATCTTCCCAGACCTTTTGCTCGGCAATGGGGTGCACGGCCAGAAGGTCGATGAATCCGGTGCTGAAATCGATTCCGCCCGTGGCCCCGGCCTGGACCACGGACAGACCCCGCCTGGCGGCGAAAAGGGCGGCGGCCATGCCTGCGAATCCGGAGCCGATGACCATGACGTCGTATTTTTTCATGGCAGCTCCCCGGTCGCCTGGCATTTTTCGCTTTCCTCGTCCGTGGTCGAGGGAGGCGGGCCGAACTCCAGGTCCATGGCCCCGCAGTGCAGGGCTTCCTGCAGGTCGGCCTGCATCAGCGGCACGCCCCAGAGGATGGGCGAAAAACCCCGCCAGCGGCGTTCGGTGAAGGTCTTGAGCTCCGCCAGCCCCTGCGTCCCCGTGGAAATTTCCCGGTCGTAGAGATGTCCGGTGATGCGCGGACCGCAAAAGCCGCCCTGGCACGGACCCTTGCCGACCCGGCTGCGCATGCCGATGGCCTTGAGCATGGAACGACCGCGCATGTCCTTGGCCTCGTCCAGGATGGCGTCGATGACGCCGCGCGAAACCATCTCGCATTCGCAGAGCACGATGTCGTCCTCGGCGCGGCTCTCCACCCAGCTTTTTGGGCCCCGTCCGGGTTCGGTCCATCTGCCCAGGGAGGAGGGTGGCAGCGGCTCCGTGCGGGTGCGGCAGGGCGCGGACACCCCGAGCTTGGCGCAGGCCAGGTCCGCGGCCTTCTCGGCCATCAGCCGGTAGGTGGTCAGCTTGCCGCCGGTGATGGTCAGGAAATTGTCCACGCCGTCGGCGGCGTGGTCGATGAGGGCGAACCCTCGGCTGACCGCCCGGTCGTCGCCCGCCGGCCCCAGGGAGACCAGGGGGCGGACCCCGGCGTAGGCGCGGATGTAGCGGGTGCGCTCCAGGATGGGCAGCATGGCGCGGGCGTCGTCGATGATGCGGTCCGTCTCGGCCACGCTGGGGCGGCAACCGTCGGGGGAAGGCACCCGGATGGAGGTCGTGCCGAGGATGGAGACTGTGCCCCCGGGCACAAGAATGTCCGCGTCGGAGGGCGGACGCAGGCGGTTGATGACCCGGGTGGCGATGCGGTCCTGGGTGATGACCAGGCTGCCCATGGAGTAGAGGATGCCGATTTGCGCCCCGGCCAGGGCCGCGATCAGCCCGGCCCAGGCGCCGGAGGCGTTGATGACCAGTTCGGGCTCTATCGTCACGTTTTCGCCCGTGGTCATGTCCCGGCATTCCACGCGGCCGACGCGGCCATGCCGCACATCCATGGAGACGGCGGCGAGGTTGCGGCGCATGCCCCCCCCCAGGCTCAAGCCCTGGGCGATGTTGTCCAGGGAGAGCATGAACGGGTCCACCGCGCCGTCCTGGACCGCGAAGGCGGCGATGATGTCTTGGGACAGCGCCGGTTCCATGGCCCGGGCCGTGCCCAGTTCCAGGGCGCGGCAGGGAACGCCGCTCTTGGCGCAGAGACCGGGAAAATCGGAGACATAGCGTTCGTCATCCCCGCGCACGGCGACGAAAAGCCCGCCCGCGTCGTCGATGCATTGCGGGGCCAGGCGGCGCAGGATGTCGCCTTCCGCGCGGCATTCCATGGCGGCCTCGCGGTCCGAGGCCACGTAGCGGGCTCCGCTGTGCAGGAGGCCGTGGTTTCCCCCGGACGCTCCGGAATTGACGTCGCGTTGCTCGATCAGAAGGGCCTGCACGCCGCGCAGGGCGAGATCGCGCAGCAATCCCGCTCCGGTCGCCCCCGCGCCGATGATCAGAACCCTGGTTGCAAGTGTGGTCATGAATGTCCTTGGTCGGCAAAAAAAATCAAAAAGCGAACACAAAACAGCCCGGCGTCTTCTCATCCGTCCAGCGCGCGCAGGCCTGTGAAATCATGCTGGCAATGAGGGGCGGCCAGTGTTATGGGCTTACGCGGAGCATGCCGCCCTCTGGGTGTTTTTTTAGCACGGGCGCCTGCATTCTGCCAGAATTTTTTTCCTAAAACGACACCTTCGCCAGTTTTTATTTTCGAAAACGAAAGGAGACGTTATGCGCGACGCCCGCAGCGGCAAGGCTGAAAGCCAGGACACGGGGGCCCGGCACGTCACGGTCCGCCAACGCCATGCCGAGATGATCCGCATGGTCCGGGAGACCGGATTCGCCACCATCCAGTCCCTGGCCGACCATTTCGGCATCACTCCCCAGTCCGTGCGCCGGGACATCAACGCCCTGAACGCCAAGGGCCTGGTGCAGCGCTATCATGGCGGCGCCGGTCCCTGCCTGAGCACGGAGAACATGGACTACATGGACCGCAAGGTGCTCTGCCTGTCCGAAAAGAAGACCATCGGGCAGATGGTGGCCAAGGCCATTCCCAACAAGTCTTCGCTTTTCATCAACATCGGCACCACCACCGAGGAGGTGGCCAGGGCGCTGGGCGGGCACAAGAACCTGCGCGTCATCACCAACAGCCTCAACGTGGCCACCATCCTGACCGGCAACCCCGAGGTGGAGATCATCGTGGCCGGCGGACTCATCCGGCACCACGACGGCGGCATCGTCGGCGAGGCGGCCATCGACTTCATCCGCCAGTTCAAGGTCGATTTCGGAATAATCGGCATCAGCGGCATCGACATGGACGGCACGCTCCTGGATTTCGACTACCGCGAGGTCCGCGCCGCCCGGGCCATCATGGAAAACTCGCGCCAGGTGTTCCTGGTCACCGACCACACCAAGTTCGGGCGCAACGCCATGGTGCGCCTGGGCAACATCGAGGAGATCGACGCGCTGTTCACGAACAGGACGCCCCCGGCCAGCGTGTTGGAGCAGATGAAGCGCGGCGACGTCAAACTGCATGTCGGCGAAGAGATGGAAAACTGAGCGTTTACGAAAAAAATAGGTTAATTGACCAATTTTCTTTTTCAGTTGAGAAAATCTATTTCCTCTGCTATGAGCGAGCGAACATGATCCGGCCCTCATCCAGATGCCGGACCTTTCATCCCGCCACGGAGGAGCCGCATGGGGCTTCAGCTTGATTCCCTCGACAGAATTGTTGACGGGGAAACGCATCTCTCGGACGTTTCCCTCAATTTCGAGACCGGTCAACGCTATGTGCTGCTCGGGCGCACCCAGGCCGGCAAGACGTCGCTCCTGCGCATCATGGCCGGGCTTGACCGTCCTTCCAGGGGCAAGGTCCTGGCCGACGGCAAGGACGTCACGGGCGTTTCGGTGCGACGCCGCAGCGTGGCCATGGTCTACCAGCAGTTCATCAACTATCCTTCGCAGACGATTTTCGACAACATCGCCTCGCCCCTGCGCATCGCCAAAATGCCCAAGGCCGAAATCGAACGACGGGTCATGGACACGGCCAGGATGCTGCACCTCGAACCGCTGCTCGACCGCCTCCCGGCCGAGCTTTCCGGAGGCCAGCAGCAACGCACGGCCATCGCCCGGGCCCTGGTCAAGGAAGCGCGGCTCCTGCTTCTGGACGAGCCCCTGGTCAACCTGGACTACAAATTGCGCGAGGAACTGCGCGACGAGCTGCAACTGATCTTCGGCCAGCGCGACTCGGTTGTCGTGTACACGACAACCGAACCCACCGAGGCCCTCATGCTCGGCGGCAACATCATCGTCATGCACGAGGGCAGGGTGCTGCAGACCGGGCCCACGGCCGAGGTCTACCACCAACCGGCCACGACGCAGGTGGCGGAGGTCTTCAGCGACCCGCCCATCAATTTCATCACCGCCGAGATCGATGCGCAAAAAGCCCATCTGCGCATCGGCATCGATCTGCCCCTGACCGGACATTTGCGCGACCTTGCGCCTGGCGTGTACAAATTCGGCATCCGCTCCCACCATTTCAACCTGACCCGCAAGACCGACGACGACGTGGAGATCCGTACCGTGGTCGAGCTGGCCGAGATCAACGGGTCCGAAACCTTTGTCCATTTCCATTACCGGAACCGCTCGCTGGTGTCGCAGGAGCAGGGGGTGCGCTCCTTCAAGGCCGGGCAGGAGATTTCGGTCTTCGTCCGACCCTGCGACGTCTACGTGTTCGGCGAGGACGACCGTCTGGTCAAGGCGCCGGCTTGTCCCGCCATCTTCGCCGCAGGCGCCAAATAAAGGATTTCCACATGGCCAAAATCGAGCTTGAAAACATCGCCCACAGTTACCGGCCCAATCCCACAAGCGACGAGGATTACGCGCTCAAGAAGGTGCAGACGGTCTGGGAAGACGGCGGAGCCTACGCCCTCCTGGGGTCCAGCGGATGCGGCAAGACCACCATGCTCAACATCATCTCGGGCCTTTTGACTCCGAGCCAGGGCCGCGTGCTCTTCGACGGAAGGGACGTGACAACCCTGCCGCCGGAGAAGCGCAACATCGCGCAGGTCTTTCAGTTTCCGGTGCTCTATGACACCATGACGGTCTTCGACAATCTGGCCTTCCCGCTGCGCAACCGCAAGGTGGAGGAGGGCGAGGTCCGGTCGCGCGTCCACGAGGTCGCCGACATCCTGGATCTGACCCCCTACCTGAGCAAACGCGCCAGCGGCCTGGCCGCCGACGCCAAGCAGAAGATTTCGCTGGGCCGGGGACTGGTGCGCAAGGATGTGGCCGCCATTCTCTTCGACGAGCCGCTGACGGTCATCGACCCGCATCTCAAATGGCAGCTGCGGCGCAAACTCAAGGAGATCCATCAGCAGTTCGGCCTGACGCTCATCTACGTGACCCACGACCAGACCGAGGCCATGACCTTCGCCGACAAGATCGTCATCATGTACGACGGCGCCCTGCTGCAGATAGGTTCCCCGGACGAGCTTTTCGAGGCCCCGGCGCACACCTTTGTCGGATACTTCATCGGCAGTCCGGGCATGAACCTCTTGCCCTGCACCCTGGATGGAAACAGGGCCGTGCTCGATTGCGGCAGCATCCCCCTCGATCCGAACGTGGCCGCCAGGGCGGGGCGGGGGGAATTCCAGATCGGCATCCGACCGCTCTACCTCGAACTTGCGGACGCCCCCCGGGACGGGGCCGTGCCCGGCCGCGTCGTCTCCAGGGAGTTCGAGGGCAGCAGCAGCATCGTGACCGTGGAGTCGGGCTGCTCCAAGCTCAAGATCAGGGTGCCCGAAGGCCGCGCCGTCCCGGGAGACAGTTGCTGGGTTGTCTTTCCGCCCGCGCGGACCAAGCTTTTTCGCGACCGGTTTCTGGTCAAGTAGGAGGATAGGCATGGAAAAATGGGAAAACAACAGGGCCTGGTTTCTGATTCTGCCCGTCTTCGTCATCGTGGCCTTCAGCGCCATCGTGCCGCTCATGACCGTCGTCAACTATTCGGTCCAGGACATCCTGGGCCCGGGACAGCGCATTTTCGTGGGCGCGGAATGGTTTCGCGACATGCTGACCAACTCCCGCCTGCATGACGCCCTCGTCAAGCAGCTCATCTTTTCGGGCCTGGTGCTTTTGATCGAGATACCGCTGGGCATCGGCATCGCCCTGACCATGCCGGCCAAGGGCTGGACCGCCTCGGCCTGTCTCGTGCTCCTGGCCCTGCCGCTGCTCATTCCCTGGAACGTCATCGGCACCATCTGGATCATCTTCACGCGGCCCGACATCGGACTCCTGGGAGCCTCCATCAACAACCTCGGCCTGGCCTTCGACCACACCGCCAACCCCTTCGACGCCTGGGTCACGGTCATGCTCATGGAGGTCTGGCACTGGACGCCGCTGGTGGTCCTGCTGGCCTACGCCGGACTGCGCTCCATTCCCGACGCCTACTACCAGGCCGCCAAGATCGACGGGGCCAGCCGCTGGGCGGTGTTCCGCTACATCCAGCTGCCCAAGATGCGCGGCGTCCTGACCATCGCGGTGCTGCTGCGATTCATGGACAGCTTCCTGATCTACGCCGAGCCTTTCGTGCTGACCGGAGGCGGGCCGGGCAACGCCACGACCTTCCTGTCCATCTATCTGGTCAAGCTGTCCACGGCCATGGACCTCGGGCCGGCCGCGGCCTTCTCCATCATCTACTTCCTCATCGTCCTGCTGTTCTGCTGGCTCTTCTACCAGGCCCTGCAGGCCGTGGGCACGGGGGACAAGTCATGAGAAAACGCCATTTCGTCCTTGTCTTCTACCTCGCGCTGCTCCTGCTGCCCATCTACTGGATGCTCAACATGTCCCTGCGCACCAACGCGGACATCATGCGCACCTTCGAACTGTTCCCCAGCTCCATGACCCTGGAGAACTACGCCAAGATATTCTCGGACCCCTCATGGTACTCCGGGTACATCAACACCATGATCTACGTGTCCATCAACACCGTCATCTCGCTGGTCACGGCGCTGCCGGCGGCCTACGCCTTCTCGCGCTTCCGCTTCATCGGCGACAAGCACGTCTTCTTCTGGCTGCTGACCAACCGCATGGCGCCTCCGGCCGTCTTCCTGCTGCCGTTCTTCCAGCTCTACTCGACCTTCAATCTCATCGACACGCACATCGCCGTGGCCCTGGCCCACTGCCTGTTCAACGTGCCCCTGGCGGTCTGGATCCTGGAAGGGTTCATGTCCGGCGTGCCGCGCGAGATCGACGAGACGGCCTTCATCGACGGGTACAGCTTTCCGCGCTTCTTCCTGTCCGTCTTCATCCCGCTCATCCGGGCAGGGATAGGCGTGACGGCCTTTTTCTGCTTCATGTTCAGCTGGGTCGAGCTGCTGCTGGCCCGCACCCTGACCACCACCGTGGCCAAGCCCATCGCCGCGACCATGACCCGCACGGTCAGCGCCTCGGGACTCGACTGGGGCCTGTTGGCCGCGGCCGGCATCCTGACCATCGTGCCCGGCGCGCTGGTCATCTGGTTTGTACGCAACCATCTGGCCAAGGGCTTCGCCCTGGGCCGGGTCTAGGAGGGTTGTCATGGATATCCGCTGGATGGCCTGGACGCCCGTCACGGCCGGCTTCTTCACCTTCATCGTGCTCATGCTCATCGGCATGACCGTGTGGCAGATCGTTTCCCCGAGCATCGCGCGCCGGGGTTTTTTGCCCATCGTCACCACCCGGGGAGATCGTCTGTTCATAAGCCTTCTGGGCAGCGCCTATATCCATTTGGCCTGGCTTGGCCTTACGGAGATGGCCGTCTGGATCGCTACTGTGATATCCGTCTTCTTTCTCGTCACCGTCATGCGCTGGGGCTGAGATCAGGGCATCAGCGCGGTGCGGGAAAGAATCGGAAGCGGCGTTTTGGGGTTTGTTGCACTAACCGCAAATGGAGGTCCGTATGCAAGTTCGACGAGTTCTCTTGACCGGGATGCTGATGGCGGCATTCCTGGGCGTCACCACCCTGGGTTTTGCCGACGAGGCGGCCCAGAAGGCGGCGGCGAAAAAATGGATTGACGAGGAATTTCAGCCGTCCACGCTCAGCAAGGACGAGCAGATGAAGGAGATGGAGTGGTTCATGAAGGCGGCCGCGCCGCTGAAGGGCCTGGAAATCAAGGTCGTCTCCGAAACCATCCCCACCCACGAGTACGAATCCAAAACCCTGGCCAAGGCCTTCTACGAAATCACCGGCATCAAGGTCACCCACGACCTGATCCAGGAAGGTGACGTCATCGAGAAGTTGCAGGTCCAGATGCAGTCCGGCGAAAACGTTTTCGACGGTTACGTCAACGACTCCGACCTCATCGGCACCCATTTCCGCTACGGGCAGGTCGTCAACCTGACGGACTGGATGGCCGGAGAAGGCAAGGACGCGACCCTGCCGACCCTGGACATCGACGATTTCATGGGCAAGTCCTTCACCACCGGTCCCGACGGCAAGCTTTATCAGCTGCCCGACCAGCAGTTCGCGAACCTGTACTGGTTCCGTTACGACTGGTTCCAGCGGCCCGAGCTCAAAGAGAAGTTCAAGGCCAAGTACGGCTACGAACTGGGCGTGCCGGTCAACTGGTCCGCCTATGAGGACATCGCCGAATTCTTCACCAACGACGTCAAGGAAATCGACGGCAAGGCCGTCTACGGCCACATGGACTACGGCAAGAAGGCTCCGGACCTGGGCTGGCGCTTCACCGACGCCTGGCTGTCCATGGCCGGCGCGGGCGACAAGGGCATTCCCAACGGCCTGCCCGTCGACGAGTGGGGCATCCGCGTGGACGGCTGTCGCCCGGTCGGAGCCAGCGTGGCCCGCGGCGGCGCCGCCAACGGCCCGGCCGCCAAGTACGCCCTGCGCAAGTACATGGACTGGCTGCGCCTCTACGCACCTCCCGGCGCCCTGGGCATGGACTTCTACCAATCCCTGCCGAGTCTGGCCAAGGGCAACGTGGCCCAGCAGATCTTCTGGTACACCGCCTTCACCTCCTCCGTGGTCGAACCGGGAATTCCCGTCGTGAACGAAGACGGCACGCCCAAGTGGCGCATGGCCCCGTCCCCCCACGGCCCGTACTGGGAAGAAGGGCAGAAGCTCGGCTATCAGGACTGCGGTTCCTGGACTTTCCTGAAATCCACCCCGGTTGACCGCCGCAAGGCCGCCTGGCTCTACGCCCAGTTCTGCGTGGCCAAGACCACGTCCCTGAAAAAGGCCCATGTCGGTCTGAACCCCGTGCGCGATTCCGACATCCGTCACGAATCCTTCACCGAACGCGCCCCGAAACTCGGCGGCCTGGTGGAGTTCTATCGCAGCCCGGCCCGCGTGGCCTGGACGCCCACCGGCACCAACGTGCCCGATTACCCCAAACTGGCCCAGCTGTGGTGGCAGAACATCGGCGAAGCCGTGGCCGGCGAAGTGACCCCCGAAACCGCCATGGACAACCTGGCCGCCGAACAGGACAAGATCCTCGAACGCCTGGAACGCGCCAATGTGCAGGGCGAATGCGGTCCCAAGCTCAACGAGCCCCGTGACGAGCAGTACTGGCTCGATCAGCCCGGCGCTCCCAAGCCCAAGCTCGAAAACGAAAAGCCCAAGGGCGAAACTGTGGATTACGATCAGCTGATTCAGGCCTGGAAAGCCGGAAAGGTCAAATAAGACCGTTTGCCATCAAACAAAAAAGGGAGCGCCCACGGATGCTCCCTTTTTTGTTGTACGCGCAAACTCGCGACGCCTGGCGCGGTCGGCGGCGAAGAGGGGGGCCCGAGTCGTTCAGTAATGGTAGGTTCTGCCCGCCATGATGGTCGTGGCCCGGAAGAGCTGCTCGTAGAGCACGACCTGGGCCAATTCGTGAGGCATGGTCAGCGGGCTCAGGCTGAACTGGAACTGGGCCCGGTCGAGAAGCTCCGGCGACAGACCCAGCGCTCCGCCGATGACGAAACAGCATTCGCCGGCGGGATTTTCGAGTAGGGGACGCAAGAAAGAGGCGAACTCCACGGACGTGAACAGCCTGCCTGTCTCATGCAGGGCGACCAGGGTGTCCCGAGGGCCGATCTTGTCCAGAATCCGGGCGGATTCGAGCCGCTTTCTCTCCGCTCCGTCGGCCTGGGGACAATCCTTGACATTCTGGACATCGATGCGCACCACTGGCCTGAGCATTTTTGCGTAGTGCTCCATGGCTTCAAGGTAGTAGTTTTTTTTGATTTTACCAACGGTTATCAGTTTGAGTCTGTACATGTTCCTCCAGAGTCCCGCCGGATTCAACGACGGGGACATGAGACTTCTCCTGTTTTTTCGCGACTCCGTCGAGGGATTGATTTTCAATAAAATCAAGGGCAATAATACAGCATTGCCAATCGTTGCCTATCCCACTACATCGACCGGGCGACGAAGCGCGGATAAATTTCCACCTACGGTTTTTGGAGGTGTTGCATGAACAGCAAGGTAGGACAAGGCGGTCACGACCAGCCCATGGACGCGGGCGAGGATTCCGGCCTGCTCATCGCCGGCGGGAACGAGGAAAAGAAGATCGTGCGCAAGTCCTTTCGCGTGCCGGTTCCCAAAGGACTGGTCACCATGAACCACGGTGGGATGAGCCACTGTGTCAAGGACCTTTCCATGTACGGAATCGGTCTTGCGGTCACCAGCCCCGACGCCTTCACCGTGGGCAGCATACTGGAAGGGGTGCAGATCGTTTTTCCGGACCGCTCCTTTCATGTGGACGTGCGCATCGTGCACATTTCCCCGTATGAGGGGGAAATGCTCATTTGCGGCATGGAGATAATACATACCCATGATTCCGGTTACATAGACTGGATGACCCGGGTCATGAGCGAAATCAAGACTTCCGTGCTCTCAAGCGTGGGCAAACCCTCTTGACGCGGGACAAGGCCATGAAGGAACAACACGACATTCTGGGCGAGCTTTTCCGGAATGATCAGGATCTTGCGGCCGTGCCCGGACTTGAAGAGCTCGATTCCCTGATCCATGCCTGCCTGTCCCCGACGGCTCCGCGTCCCCGGAGCGGGAAAAATATCCTGCCGTTAAAGACCAGGACTGGCGCCAGCAAAAAGAAAACGACCCATTATCTGCGCGAAGACGTGTTCGACGGGCTGACCCAGGCCAAACAGATCCTGAAGCGCCTGCTGCCTGAAGGAGCCAAGGGGCGGGCCTCGAAGTCCAACCTGGTCAACTACGCGGTCAATACTTTGCTCCGGGAAATCGAGGAAAAGGGCGCCGACAGCCCCATCATCAAAAAAATCCTCGAAAAAAAATTGAAGTAACGGCAGGAGGCTGTCCATGAAGGTGATCTGTCCGCAGTGCAAGAAAGAGCACAATGTCGATGAATCAAAGATTCCCGCGGGCGCCACGGTTGCGCAGTGCAGGGCCTGCGGCCATCGGTTTGCGCTTTTTGAACCGGCGTCCGAACCGGCGTCCGAACCGGCGTCCGAACCGGCGTCCGAACCGGCGTCCGAACCGGAGACCGAGCCGGTATCCGAACCGCAAGCGCAATCCGCACCGCGCAGGATCGGCGTGACCTTGAGCAAGGGCGGAGTGGGCAAGACCACGACTTCGGTCAATCTTGCCGCCGGATTGGCCCTGGCCGGCTACAAGGTTCTGCTGGTGGACACCGACACCCAGGGACAGGCCGCCTATCTGCTCGGGCAGAAACCCAAGGTCGGGCTCACGGAACTGGTCACCGGCGAGCTTCCTCCCGCCGAAACCATTGTCCAGGCCCGGGAGAATCTGTGGCTGCTGGCCGGTGGAAGATCCTTGGCCGGGGTCAAGCGCATCATCGACCGCAAGGACTTCGGCGGCGAGCTGACCCTGGTGGAGGCCCTGGAACCCATCGAAAAGGATTACGATTACGTCATCGTTGACACCTCGCCGGGATGGGATCCGCTCACGGTCAACGTGCTTTTCTATGTCTACGAGCTGATCACCCCCGTTTCCCTTGAGGTCATGACCCTTCAAGGACTGGTTGAATTCCTGAAAAGCCTGTCCTCCATTCAGAAGTATCGCAGCGATGTGACCCTCAACTACATCCTGCCGACATTCCTGGACAAACGCATCAAGAACCCCGACGCCATCCTGGACAAGCTCAAGGACCTGTACGGGGAGTACGTCTGTACTCCGATCCGTTACAACGTGCGGCTCTCCGAGTCTCCGGCCTACGGCAAGACCATTTTCGAATACGCGCCGGGCTCTCACGGCTCCCAGGACTACCGCGACCTGGTGCGCAAGATCACCGGACGGCCGGAACTCTTTTCCTGAAATGCGCGACGCTCTTTTTCCCATCCCTGCGCATTGGCGTGCGCGGGGATTTTTTCTTGATGCGGGCCGGCGCCGCCTGGTGACAGGGCTTTGCGCTTTGCGCCGGACAGAGGGGATCACGTGCCCAGGACATTGATCATCGCCGAAAAACCTTCCGTGGCCCGCGAACTGGCCTCGGTGCTTGGCGTGAAAGGGCGCGGCGACGGCTGTTTGCAAGGGCCCGGCCACGTGGTCACCTGGGCCGTGGGGCACCTGGTCAACATCGCCGAACCGGCCGAGCAGAACCCGGCCTGGTCCGGACGCTGGTCCATGCGCCAGCTGCCCATGCTGCCCACGCGGTTCACGCTGGGAATTCTTCCGTCCACGGCCAAGCAGTACGCGATCATCCGCAAGTTCCTGCTCGATGACGATATAGAGACCGTCGTCAACGCCACGGACGCGGGCCGGGAGGGTGAGCTGATATTTCGCCGCATCTATCTGCTGGCCGGATGCGCCAAGCCGATCAAACGCCTCTGGGCCAACGACATGACCGAAAAAGGCCTGCAAAAGGCCTTCGCCGGCATGGTCAGCGGAGAGGAAAAAAGAAACCTGGGGCACGCAGCCTTTGCCCGAGCCGAGGCCGATTGGCTGGTGGGCATGAATTTCTCCCGCCTCTTCACGCTGCGCGCAGGCAGCTTGATCACTGTCGGACGGGTGCAGACCCCGGTCCTCAAGCTCCTGGTCGAGCGCAGGCGTGAAATCGAAAATTTCACGCCCCGGGATTATTGGACCGTGGAGGGCGAGTTCGCCCATGGGACCGAGAACTTCAAGGCCACCTGGTTCGCGCCGCCGGATTTCAAGGATTCCAAGATCTGGAACATGGAGGAAGGGCGGGTCGTGGCCGATGCCTGCGTCGGCAGGGACGGTGAAGTGCTCGAAATGGAAAAGAAGAAGGGCAGGCAGAAGCCGCCCCTGCTCTTCGATTTGACCAACCTGCAGAAGGAAGCCAATTCGCGGCTTGGTTTTTCGGCCCAGCAGACGCTCTCCATCGCCCAGGATCTTTACGAAAAACGAAAGCTCATCACCTATCCGCGAACCGATTCCAGGCATCTGACAGCAGAGCTTTTCGCGGAATGTCTGGAGAACATGCGCGCGGTCTACGCCCATTTTCCCGAAATCTCGCAGGCGGCCGCGGCCAACATCAATGGCGGCAAGAAAAAGTTCGAATGCGTCAACGACAAGAAGGTCTCGGATCACCACGCCATCATCCCCACGGCCCTGCGCGCCAATCCGGCCACTCTGGGCAAGGATGAGTGGGCCGTTTACGAAATGATCTGCAGACGTTTCGCCGCGGCCTTCATGGATGACGCCACCTTTGCCGGCTCGACGCTGTGGATCGGGGTGGAAGGGCACCGCTACCGGGCCACGGGCAAGATATTCCAGGACAAGGGCTGGCTCGAGGCCGAACCCTGGCGGGCATCCGAGGACAACCCCCTGCCGAACCTGCGCAAGGGCGCGGCCGTCACGGCCCAGAGCCTGGAGCTGGTCGCGCACAAGACCAAGCCTCCGGCGCATTTCACCGACGCCACGCTGCTGGCGGCCATGGAAACGGCGGGCAAGCTGGTCGACGACGAGGAGCTGCGGGAGGCCATGAAAGAACGCGGCCTCGGCACGCCGGCCACCCGCGCCCAGATCATTGAAACCCTGCTCGCCAGGAAGTATATCGGCAAGGACGGCAAGCGTCTGGTGGCCACGGATCTCGGCTGCTGGGCTGTGGACGTGGTCTGTTCCATGATCCCGCAGGTGGCTTCGCCCGAACTGACCGGAGAATGGGAAAAACGCCTCAAGGAAATGGAGCAGGGGGCATACGCCTACGGCGTGTTCATGCATCAGGTCCGGGAGATGGTCAGTTCGGGGGTGGGCAGGGTCAAGAGCAGCAACGTCCGTCCGCCCGCGTGCCCCGTCGCTCCGGAAAGGTCGGCGCGCAGAGAGGTGAACTCATGAATTCCGTTTTGATAGTGGACTCCGACGGCAAGGCCCTGACGGTCATGCAGCGCAGGCTGCGCAAGAATTTCGAGACCCACATCGCCCTGGGGCCGCGCCTTGGACTGCAACGAATCGCCGAAGAAGGGCCCTACGCCGTGATTCTGGCCGAATTCTCCATGGCCGAGATGGACGGCGTCGAATTCATGGCCCGGGCCGGGAAATTGTGCCCGGAGAGCACTCGCGTGCTGGTCAGCAAAGCGCCCCTTGATGCGGCGGCGCTGATGCGGGCCGTCAACGACGGCCAGATCTTTCACGTCTTGCCCGCGTCGTGCGCCGACGACAGGCTGATCAAGGTCGTGGAGGACGCAATAGGTCGTTTCAAGCGCATTTCGTCAGCAACCCGGAACGTGAACGAAGTCCACGCCATTTTCGCCAAGGCCGTGCACGAGCTCGTCTGCTGGCTGCGCAGCGATGTCCGGGACATGATCAGTCCGGTGCTGCCGATCCTGCGGGGCCTGTGCCGGAACATGCGCCACGCCGACCCCGCGCTGGCGGAAACGGCCTTCCTGCTGTCCGTCGTCGGCCTGATCGCACTGCCTCCGGCGCTGCTGGAAAAAATCACCTCCGGGCAGGCGCTGACGGAGGACGAGCGCGTGCTCTTCGCGCGGCATCCGGAGCAGGCCGTGGAATGGGTGCGCCACCTGCCGCAGCTCAAAGATGTGACGGAAATCCTGAAAGAGTATGCGGAATTCATGCTTCGCGGCGGGCAATTTGAAGAGGGTGGAAAAACGACACAGAGCGCGGCGCTTTTGGCCATGGCCATGGACTACCGCCTGGCCTGCTACGAAAAAATGGAAGGCGGGGCGATCCTGGCGCGCATGCGCCGCGCCCAATATCCGCGAGCCATGCTCGCGGCCATGGAGACGGAACTCAGCCGCATCGACCAAAGCGAAATAGAGGTCACCCTGGACAAGCTGCAACCGGGCATGATCCTGTCCCGGGCCGTGGTCGGCACCCGCGACGGCGGTGAAATCGTGCTGGTGCCGGAAGGCTACGAATTGTCCCGGACGACCATCGTCTTCTTGCGCCAAACCGCGAGACTCGGTCAGGTCCGGGAGCCGTTCCATGTGCGCAAGATGAGCCTCATTCCGCAGGATGACTGCGATACCCCGTGAGCTTGGCGCAGGTTGGACGGCCTTCGCATGTCCGCCTCCCGCCAGTGACCCAGGCAAGCGATAAAATATCGTATCTTACCGATATACAAATCAATACGCTCACTCTTCAAGAAGATAATGGTACCGCTTGAGGTTGGCGTAGGTCCATTCCAGTATCTTCTGCATCTCCGCCGTGACCGCTTCGGCATGAACCTGCCCCTGATAGTGATTCAGATAATAGGCCAGCGTTCCGGCATCTTCCTGATAGACAAGAACAATCGAATACTGAGAGGCAATGCTCGGACGATCCGGAAATTCGGCCTGCGTGACGATGTGCAGAACGAACTTCTTTTTTTCCGAGACCTTGAGATCAAAGAGCTTGCTGGCGATGACTTCTTCCTTGAGCTTGTAGGAAAGCAGGGTCCCGCTCTGGTCGGTGCCCCGGCCCTGGATGTCGAGGGGGAATCTGCCGGTCGAGACCGTGTCGCCGGTGGCGGTTTCGGATTTCTGGGCCGGCTGTTCCGGAACGGGCTTGGCCATGCCGGGAGTCGAGTTGTCTTCAGTCTCGGCCCACGCGGGCCCGGCGACGAGCATAATCGACAGGATGAGCAGCAAAATTCGGACGGGTTTCATGGTGGACCTCACTTGAGTCGGGTGCAGTTCAGGGGCTCGATGGTACCAGGATCGAAAAAGGCCGCCAATGGAGGCGCTGGCCACGAATCGCATAGCAAATGAGCGGCGAGGGTGGCAATGCCTTGATATTTAATAACCTTGACGGTTATTAAAGTTAACATAATTTTCATTATGAGACTCTGAAAAATGTGTGAAATGGACGATACGGACGCCCAGCGCGCGCGGACAAAAAAAAACGGGTCAGCGCTTGAGCGCCAACCCGGGTCTAGGTCCAATCAAGTCCATGCCGTCCATTTCAGTCCATTTCGTCCACTTCAGTCCCCACGGCCCATTTCCTCATTTTCCGGTCTTCTTCTCCCAGTCTTTGAGAAACGCGGCGATGCCCTTGTCCGTCAAGGGGTGTCCGATGAGCTGGGTCAGGATCTTGTGCGGCACGGTTGCGATATGTGCCCCGGCCATGGCCGCGTCCAGAACGTGCATGAGGCTGCGCACGCTGGCGGCGATGATCTGCGTGGTGAATCCGTAATTGCCGTAAATCGACAGAATCTGGTGCACCAGTTCCATGCCGTCCTGGCCCACGTCGTCCAGCCGGCCCAGGAACGGGCTGACGTAGGCGGCTCCGGCCTTGGCCGCCAGAAGCGCCTGGGCGGCGGAAAAGACCAGGGTCACGTTGGTTTCGATGTCCATTGACCTGAGAATGCGTACCGCCTTCAGACCTTCCGCCGTCATGGGCACCTTGACCACGACATTGGGGCCGTACTGCATCAGATCCTTGGCTTCGCGGACCATGCCTTCGGCATCCAGGGCTACGACCTCCAGGCTGACAGGCCCCGGCACCAGACGGCAGATTTCCGCCGCGATCGCCCGCCAGTCCCCCGCCTCCTTGGACATCAGCGACGGGTTGGTCGTCACGCCGTCCACGAGCCCCATGTCCATGGCGGCCCTTATTTCTTCCAGATTCGCGGTATCGATGAAGAATTTCATGCCCCCTCCTCTTTTAGTCGATCATTTTCAAGTACTTGTCCCGGCATTCGTAGCTGCAGAAGCAGCGCACCTCTTCGCCTTCCTTGATCCTGATGTCCGAATCCTTGGAAACGTAGGTCCCGCACACCGGGTCCTTGACCAGCACGCCTTCCTTGGCCAGTTTTTCCTCATGCTTCTGTTTAACATCGACTTTTTTCTTCTTGTCGTTGGTGATGAGTTTGTAAAGAATGAAGCAGGCAACGGCCAGAATGACAAACTTGAGCATTGTTCACCTCGAAATAACGTTTGTGGCCTGTGAAATCCGGTCTTCTTCCACGCGATACTGGAGTTTGGACAGCCACTGTGATGGAGAAAGGTCCCGGATGCGGATGTCCGGAGCCAGATGCATGAGCGGAACGAGTACGAACGCCCGTTCGAGCATGCGCGGATGAGGAATCTTCAGTCGGGGAGAATCCCACTGCTCGTCCGCGTAGAGGAGGATGTCGATATCGATGATCCGCGGCCCCCATCGCTCTTTGCGCTCCCGGCCCATTCCCGCCTCGATCCCGGCCAGGATATCGAGCAGGGCTTCGGGGGAAATGGCTGCGTCCACGCGCAGGCGCGCCACGCAGTTGGCGAACCATTCCTGGTCGCGCACGCCCTGCGGCTCCGTTCGAAAGACGGGAGACACCGCTTCCACGGACAGGCCGGTCGCGGAGTCCATGATTTTCAAAGCCTGGCGGACATTGGCCACGGGGTCGCCCATGTTGGACCCCAGACTCAGGTATGCGTGTACGTCGCTTGGTTTGGGCATTGGGTGAAAAAGCTACCTTTTTCAGCTTGTGCAGGCAAGGGGCCAGATGTACCTTGCCGGGAATGCACGAAGAAATCGACGCCTACCTCCAGCATCTGACCGTCATCCGTGGTCTGGCCGAAAAAACCGTCGAGGCCTATGGCTCGGACCTGCTGTTCTTCCGTGAATTTCTCTCGGAGGTGGGCGGCGATCCGCGACGCATCGACGAACATGCCCTCTTCCTTTACATGGTCCACCTGCGTCGCAAGGGACTCAAAAACACCTCCCTGGCCCGCAACCTCTCCAGTCTGCGCGGCTTTTTCGAATTCCTGGTGCAGGAGCGCTTCCTGCCCTCCAGCCCCGCCGCCTTGCTGGACAGCCCCAAGCTGGTCCGCAAGCTCCCCGAAGTGCTGTCCCGGGAGGAGGTCACCGCCCTTTTGGCGCGCCCGGTCATGACCGACCGTCTGGGCGTGCGCGACCGCACCATGCTCGAACTTCTCTATGCCTGCGGGCTGCGCGTGTCCGAACTGGCGGCGCTGGCCGTGCCGGATTTCGACCCTCAGGCCGGACTGCTGCGCGTCGTGGGCAAGGGCAGCAAGGAGCGCTACGTGCCGTTGCACGATTCGGCGGTGGGCCTCTTTCTGTCCTATCTGCGGCAGTGGCGTCCGCTGTTCGGCCCCAAGGTCGACATGGCCTTTCTGAACCGTTCGGGCCTTGGCCTGTCCCGCCAGGGAATCTGGAAACTGCTGCGCCGCTACGCGCTGGAGGCGGGCATAAACAGACCGGTTTCCCCGCACACCCTGCGCCACTCCTTCGCCACGCATCTGCTCGAAGGCGGAGCCGACCTGCGCACCGTGCAGATCCTGCTCGGCCACAGCGACATCATGGCCACGGAAATCTACACCCATGTACAGTCCGCGCGCATGGCCGCCCTGCACCGCAAATTCCACCCACGGTCCTGACATGTCCCAAGCCCTCTCGAAAACCGTCATCACCTGCCACGCCAACGCCGACTTCGACGCCCTGGCCGCCATGATCGCGGCCAGCAAGCTCTATCCGGACGCCCTCCTGGTCTTTCCCGGCACGCAGGAGAGCTCGCTCAAGGACTACTTCATCCAGAGCGCCATGTACCTCTTCAATTTCAAAAGCATGAAGGACATCGATCCGCAGGAGGTGGGCCTGCTGGTCGTCGTGGACACCAGGCAGCGGGCCCGGCTCGGTCATGTCGAACCGCTCCTTGAAGTGCCGGATCTGGAAATCCATCTCTACGATCACCATCCGGCCAGCGAAGGCGCCCTTGAAGGCCGCATCGACATCTACCGCCCCTGGGGCGCGACCACGTCCATCATCATCGAGAAACTGCGTGAAAAATCCCTGACCGTGAGCCCCGACGAAGCGACGATCATGGGCCTGGGGATTTTCGAGGACACTGGCGGCTTCACCTTCAAATCCACCACGGAGCACGATTTCGAGGCCGCGGCCTGGCTCAGGACCATGGGCATGGACCTCGACGTCATTCGCGACATCATGAGTCGCGAACTGTCCACGGAACAGGTCGCCATCCTGTCCGAGCTCATCGACTCCGCCTCCAGCCACACCATAAACGGCGTCGACATCGTCATAGCCGAAGTCTCCCTCGACTCCTACGTCGGTGACTTCGCCCTCTTGACCCACAAGCTCATGGACATGGAGAACATCCGCGTCCTGTTCGCCATCGGCCACATGGGCGATCGCATCCAGCTCGTGGCCCGCAGCAAGGTCCAGGAAGTGGACGTGGGCACGGTCTGTTCCTCTTTCGGAGGCGGCGGCCACGCCTACGCGGCTTCGGCCTCCATCAAGGATCGCACCATTTCTCAAGTAAAGGATGAGCTTTTCGCCTTGCTCTACTCCCTCATCAATCCGCAGATGGTGGTCAGGGATTTCATGTCCTCGCCCGTGGTACGCATCGAGGCCTCGCAGAGCGTGGCCCAGGCCGCCGAAGTCATGGTCCGTTACGGCCTGAAGGCCCTGCCCGTGGTCGAATACGGGGATCAGGTCTGCGGCATCATCGAGAACAGCGTGGCTGAAAAGGCGGTCGGACATGGCCTCGGCGGAGAACAGGTCACGGAATACATGCTCGAGGATTTTCTTTTCGTGACCGAGGAACAGGATCTCTATCAGGTCATGGAAATCATCCTGGGGCACCGCCAGCGCCTCGTACCGGTGCTGCGCGGACAGGAGCTGGTCGGGGTCATCACGCGCACGGATTTGATCAACCTCATGGTGCAGGAACCGGCGCGAATTCCGGAATCCCTGCTTTCGGACAAGCGCCAGGAAAAGAACATCCGCCAGCTTCTGCTCGAACGCCTGCCGGGGGACATCGTGTCCCTGCTGAAACTTGCCGGTCAGGCCGGACAGGAGCTGGGCGTCGAGGTCTACGCAGTGGGCGGGTTCGTGCGCGACATGCTCCTGGGAATTCCCAACGACGACATCGATCTGGTGGTGGAGGGAGACGGCGTCGCCTTTGCCCAGGACCTGGCGGGCCGGATCGGGGCGCGGGTTCGTCCGCACCTCAAATTCCGCACCGCAGTGCTCATCCTGCCCGGCGGGCAGAAGATCGACGTGGCCACCGCCCGCCTTGAATACTATGAATACCCGGCCGCACTGCCCATCGTCGAACTCTCCTCGCTCAAGATGGACCTGTATCGCCGCGATTTTTCCATCAACACCCTGGCCATCCACCTCTGCCCTCCGCACTTCGGCCGCCTGGTCGATTTTTTCGGCGGGCAGCAGGATTTGAAGGACGGCGTGATCCGCGTCCTGCACTCCCTGTCCTTTGTCGAAGATCCGACGCGCATCATCCGCGCCATCCGCTTCGAGCAACGCTTCCAGTTCAAGATCGGCTCGCAGACCGAGCGTTTGATCAAGAACGCGGTGCGCCTGAACATCTTCCAAAAGCTCTCCGGCGCGCGCATCCGCCACGAGCTGCGCCTGCTGGCCGAGGACAGCGCGCCGGTGGAAGCCTTCATCCGCATGCGCGACCTGGGCCTCCTGCAGGAGATCCACCCCCTGCTGAGCTTCCCCCAGACCAAGGAAGCCCTGCTGGAAGAGATCGAGAAGGTCATCACCTGGTACAAGCTCCTTTTCCGCGAACAGGCCCCCGACATCTGGATCGTCTATTTCCTGGGGCTGGTGTCCGGATTCGACGCCAAGCAGGTCCAGGCCCTGACCTCGCGCCTGCAATTTCCGCCGAAACGGATCGAACTGGTGGAGTCCACCCGCCGCCAGCTGCGCCATGTGGCCATGCAGCTGGCGCAATGGGGAAAAAACGCGGGCACTCCGGCCGATCTTCACGACATCCTCTCTCTCCTGTCCCTGGAAGGGCTGCTCTACACCATGGCCAAGCAGCGCAAGCAGGATCTGAAGAAAGCCGTTTCCCACTACCTCACCTATTTGCAGGACGTCGGCATCCTGGTCACGGGCGCGGACATCAGGAAAACGGGGCTTGAGCCCGGGCCCCGCTATGCCGCCATCCTGCGGGCCGTGAAGCGGGCCGTCCTGAACGGCGAGGTGCGCACCCGCGAGGAGCAGCTGGGCTATGCCCGGCGCATGTCCCGCTCGCTTCGGGGTCAGGACGCTTCCCCCAAAGGCCTTTCTTGACCAAAGCAAGGCAATTATTTAACGATTTTTTGTCTTTTTGGTCTGTCGAACAAATTTTTGGGAATTCATCTTTTACCAGATTCGGAGGACGTATGCGTACACGGATTGCACTTGTTCTGCTGGCTCTTTTCCTCATGGCCTCGAATGCCCTGGCCAAGGACGTCGTCTTCGCGGTCGACGCCACCTATCCGCCCATGGAAATGGTCGACGCCGACAAAAACATCGTGGGCTTCGGTCCCGAGGTCGTGATGGCCATGGGCAAGGCCGGCGGCTTCAACCCGATCCTCAAGAACACCGCCTGGGACGGCATCTTCGCGGGCCTCGCCGCCGGCAAGTACGACGCCATCGCCTCCTCGGTCTCCATCACCGACGAGCGCAAGCAGAGCATGGATTTTTCCGACCCCTACTTCGAAGTGAAGCAGGGCGTCATCGTGCCCAAGGGTTCCGCCATCGCTTCCGTGGCCGATCTGGCCGGCAAGACCGTGGCCTCCCAGATGGGCACCACCGGCTATTTCGTGTGCAAGAAGATCGAAGGCGCCACCGCCAAGTCCTATGACGAGATCGGCCTGGCCGTGGAAGACCTCTACAACGGACGCATCGACGCCGTCATCGCCGACGACGCCGTGGCTTCCAACTACGCCCTGCAGCACGAACAGTATTCCCAGAAGCTGACCCTGGCCTTCCTCATCGCCCCCGAATCCCCCGAGTACCTGGGTTTCGCCGTGAACAAGGGCAACAAGGAAATCGTGGATCTGATCAACTCCGCCCTGGCCGCCATCAAGGCCAACGGCGAGTACGACAAGATCTACGCCAAATGGTTCGGAGCCAAATAATGTCATGAACCGGGGCCACGGCCCCGGTTTTCCTTTTTTTTCAAGCGACCAGGACACGACCAGTCATGACCCCACAATTTTCCAAGAAAGCTGTCAAAATCGATATCGGTGACGGCGCGGCCATTCCCGTCAAAAAGGATTCGGGCCTCTTCAACGCATGGTGGCTCACCTTTTTCGGAGCCATCGGCATCATCATCTATCTGTGCGTGACGCAGCCCGAGCCCTACTGGCGCATCCTGCAATTTCTCCCCGACGGCATCGTGGTCACCTTCCAGGTCACGGTCCTGTCCATCCTGCTCTCCCTGGTGCTCGGCCTGATCACCGGTCTGGGCCGCCTGTCCCGCAACAAGACGCTGAACCTCATCGCCTCGACCTATGTCGAGATCATTCGCGGCATCCCTCTGTTGGTCCAGCTGTTCTACATCTACTACGCCCTGGGCCGTCTTGAATTTTTCAAGGGCCTGCCGCCCATGGCCGCGGCGGTGGTGGCCATGGGCATCTGCTATGGCGCCTACATGGGCGAAGTTTTCCGGGCGGGCATCGACTCCATCGACAAGGGGCAGGCCGAGGCGGCCAGATCCCTGGGCTTCACCCGCGCCCAGACCATGATGTACGTGATCCTGCCCCAGGCCTGGAGGACCATCCTGCCGCCCGTGGGCAACGAGTTCATCGCCCTGTTGAAAGACAGCTCGCTGGTCTCCATCCTGGCCGTATCGGATCTGTTGCGCCGGGGACGGGAATTCGCCAGCGAATCCTTTCTGTACTTCGAGGCCTACACCATGGTGGCCCTGGTCTACCTGGTCATCACGCTCTTCTTGTCCAAGGGCGTCAGCAAAATGGAGCAGAGGTTGAATTATTATGAACGGGACTAGGCCCATCATCGAGATCAAGAACGTCTACAAATTCTTCGGCCAGTTGCAGGCTCTGCACGATGTCAGCCTGTCCATCAATTCCGGGGAGAAGGTGGTCATCATCGGACCCAGCGGATCGGGAAAGTCGACCCTCCTGCGTTCCATCAACCGCCTGGAGACCATCGACAGCGGAACCATCACGGTCGACGGCAAGGACATCAACGCCAAGGTCAACGACATCAACCAGATCCGTCAGGAACTGGGCATGGTCTTCCAGAGCTTCAACCTCTTTCCGCACAAGACGGTGCTCGGCAACCTGACCATGGCGCCCATGAAACTCAAGAAAGTGCCGGAACTCGAAGCCAGGAAACGGGCCTTGAGCCTGCTCGACAAGGTCGGCATCCGGGACAAGGCCGAGGTCTATCCGGCCATGCTCTCCGGCGGGCAGCAGCAGCGCGTGGCCATCGCCCGCGCCCTGGCCATGAACCCCAAGATCATGCTCTTCGACGAACCGACCTCGGCCCTTGATCCGGAGATGATCGGCGAAGTCCTGGACGTCATGGTCACCCTGGCCCGCGAGGGCATGACCATGGTCGTGGTCACCCACGAGATGGGCTTCGCCCGCGAGGTGGCCGACCGGGTCATCTTCATGGACCATGGCCAGATCGTGGAGACGGGCACTCCGGAGCACTTCTTCACCAATCCCGAGCATCCGCGCACCCAGAAATTCCTGAGCCAGATCCTGTAGCCATGAAAACCATACACGCCCCCTGGCGCATCGACTACATCCTCGGTCCCAAGCCCGACTCCTGCGTCTTCTGCCTGCCCGAGTCCACGGACGGCGACGCCGAACGCTTCGTGCTGCACCGCGCCGCGCACTGTTTCGTGATCATGAACATCTTTCCCTATTCGAACGGGCACCTCATGGTCACCCCGTACCGGCACGTCAGCAACATCACCGCGCTCGACGAGAGGGAAAGTCACGAGATCATGAACTATGTACAAAAGTGCGCTTTTATCCTAGAACAGGCTTTCAACCCGCACGGAATAAACATTGGAGTCAACATAGGCGAGGCCGCCGGCGCCGGGATCAGGGAACACCTCCATGTGCACCTTGTGCCGCGCTGGAACGGAGACCACTCCTTCATGGCGGTCATGTCGGAAACAAGCGTTCTGCCCGAGCATCTTCGTTCGACCTATGAACGCCTGAAGCCTTTTTTCAACAACCTTAAACGGTAGAGGTGACGGATGCGATATCTCAAGGTGTTGGGCCTGGTAGCCCTTTTCTTCTTCTCCATGCTCTTCTTTGTTCAGAACCACGAGATCCTGATCCAGGAACTGGCGCTCGAACTCAAAGTCTTCGGCTGGCACTACCAGACCGAGGCGGTGCCCTTCTACCTGATCATTCTCATGGCCTTCGTGATCGGTTCGCTGCTCTGCACCTTCTATTTCTTCCTGGAAAAAATCCGCCTGTCCAAACAGTGCCGCCAGTACAAGAAGGAAGTGGACTCCCTGCAGCGCGAAGTGGAATCCCTGCGCCCCAAGACCATGGACGAGTACACCACCGCGGAATCCACCGAAAACATCCAGAACTAGAGCATCCGGCACGATTCGTCGTCCACCCTGCTGTCGTGCGTCCCAAGGCCCATTCCTTCGGGACGCAATTTTTTTCCACAAATCGGAACCATCATGCACCAAAAATCCTTACCCATTCTTGAATCCAGGCACCATTGGCTCATCACGGGCGTCGCCGGATTCATCGGTTCGAACCTGCTCGAAACGCTGCTGCGCCATGACCAGCAGGTCACCGGGCTGGACAATTTTTCCACCGGCCACCGCCACAATCTCGAAGAGGTCAAGGCCGGGGTCACGCCTGGGCAATGGGCCGGATTCAAGCTCATCGAGGGCGACATCCGCGATTTGCCGACCTGCATGGAGGCCTGCGCGGGCGTTGAATTCGTGCTCCATCAGGCGGCGCTGGGCTCCGTGCCCCGCTCCATTGTCGACCCCCTCTTGACCAACGCCAACAACGTGACCGGATTTCTGAACATGATGGTCGCGGCCAAGGACAGCAAGGTTTCGCGCTTCGTGTACGCGGCGTCGAGTTCCACCTACGGCGACCACCCGGGCCTGCCCAAGGTCGAGGATCAAATCGGCAAGCCCCTGTCCCCCTATGCGGTGACCAAGTACGTCAACGAACTCTACGCCGAGGTGTTTCTGAAGACCTACGGCATGGACAGCGTGGGACTGCGCTATTTCAACGTCTTTGGCCGTCGCCAGGATCCCGAGGGCGCGTATGCCGCCGTCATTCCCAAATGGTTCGCGGGCCTTTTGCGCGGAGAGACGGTCTGGATCAACGGCGACGGCGAGACCAGCCGCGATTTCTGCTTCATCGACAACTGCGTGCAGGCCAACATCCTGGCGGCTTCGGCCACGGGCCCGGTGGCCGGGGAGGTCTTCAACGTCGCCTTCGGACAGCGCACCACGCTGAACGAACTCTTCGGGCTCATCCGTGACGAAGCGGCCACGTTCATGCCCGGCTGCGCCCAGGCCCAGCCTGCGTACCGCGACTTCCGGGCCGGAGACGTCCGCCACTCCCTGGCCGACATCTCCAAAAGCCGCCGCCTGCTCGGGTACGATCCCGCCTGGGACGTCCGTCAGGGCCTGGCGCAGGCGGGCGGATGGTATGCCAGGCATTTGGGGGCGTGACGCGGGCGGGCGGGACGACCCTTCCGGCCCGCAACCGTGTCATGCGATGTTTCAGACATGTTTTTAACACCAGCGGTGTAAACCGGAGAAAACCTCATGCAATGGCTCAGGTCCCTACTGGGACTGCGCGACGACCACGCCGATCTCTTTTCGCCCGTGCCGCCGAATCCGGCCCAGGACGCCCTGGCCGCCATCGACGATCTCTCGCGCGCCATGCGCAACCACCAGGGAGCCGTGGAGATCTGCTCGGCCCTTGGCAACCTGTATCGCATGCGCGGCGAGCTTGACCGCGCCATCCAGATGCGCAGTTCCCTCCTGCAACGGCCCGACCTTGGCCGCGAGGACCAGGGCCGCATCCTCTTCGAACTGGGCCGGGACTACTCCCGGGCCGGCATTCTGGACCGGGCCGAGGAAGCCATGCGCCAAAGCAGGGACATCGGCGGCGACACCCCGGCGCTGGAGCTGGAAATGGCCCTCCTGCACGCCAAGGGCGGGGATTTTCTGGCCGCCAGCCGTCAATACAAGAAAATGGGGCATCACCTGCAGGCCGCCCACTACCTGGTCCGGGCCGCCACGAGCGGAACAGGAGTCGCGAACCCCGGATTGCTGGCCGAGGCCAGGGATCTCTATCCCGCGTCGCCAGAGGCCTGGCTGGAAGGGATCATGTACCAGATCGGCCTGGAGGCCTGGGACGAGGTCTTGAGCCTGCTCGACCAGGGTCTTGAGGCCGCCGGGACGCACCTGGGCTTCGTGCTCCTTGATCCACTGCTCGACTTCGAGGACTCCGGAGCGCCAGTCAAAGCCATTCTCCCGGCCGCGAAGATGGACGGCCTGCTGAGCGTCATCGAAAGCCATCCTCCGGACATCGCTCCGCTGCATTACGCCGGGTGCCTGCTGCGCGCCCACGGCCGGATCGAGGAGGCCAAAACCTGGCAGGAAAAGGCTCTGCTCATGAGCCCGGCCTTCTGGCCCGCCCGGCTGGAGCTTCTGACCATGTCGCTGCCGGAGCAGCGCATGACGCCGGTTTTCGAGCTGCAACTGGAATTTCTGCTGCGCCGGGCGCGCGAAGCCAAACGCTTCGTCTGCGGCCGTTGCGGCCTCAAGCGCGGGCAGATTTTCTTCTGCTGCCCCAAATGCATGTCCTGGCATTCCATCACCATCCGCCAGCTTTTGAGCGACGAGGGGTCATGAGCACGGTCAAGCTGACGCCCATGATGGAGCAGTACCTGCGGGTCAAGGAGGAGCATCCGGACACGCTGGTCTTTTTCCGCATGGGCGATTTTTTCGAGCTGTTCTTCGAGGACGCCCAGATCGCGGCCAGGGAGTTGCAGATCGCCCTGACCAGCCGCAATCCCGGCGCGGAAAACCCGGTGCCCATGTGCGGCATGCCCCATCACGCCATCGACGAATACCTGCGCCAGCTTCTGGACAAAGGGTACAAGGTGGCTCTGTGCGACCAGGTCGAGGACCCCAAGCTGGCCAAGGGGCTGGTCAAACGCGAAGTGACACGGGTGCTGACCCCGGGCACCGTGGTCGAGGACATCAATCTCGATGCCAAGGGACATAATTTTCTCGGCGCCCTGTTCTGGGACGGGGATCTCGGCGGCGGCCTGGCCTGGGTCGATTTCTCCACGGGCGCGTGGTCCGGCATCCAGACCAAAAACGAGGCGGTGCTGTGGCAGTGGCTGGTCAAGATGAACCCGCGCGAACTGCTCCTGGCCGAGAGCCAGCCCCTGCCCAAAGGTCTTGAGCACTGGCAGTCCAGGCTCTCGCGCTATCCGCAAAAATCCTATTTCGACGGCCGCGGGGCCGAGGACAAGATCCTGCGCGCCCAGGGCGTGCCCGGCCTGCAAACCCTCGACCTGGACGACAAACCTGCCCTGACCCGGTGCTGCGGTGCCCTGCTGACCTATCTGGAGCTGACCCAGAAGCGCGACCTGACCCACCTCGCCCCCTTCAAGCCCCTGGACCTCACCGCCACCCTGCTCCTGGACGAGGTCACGGAGCGCAATCTGGAGCTTTTCCGGACCATGGACGGCGGCAAGGGCCGGGGCACGCTGCGGCACGTGCTGGACCAGACCCAGACGCCCATGGGCGGCAGGCTGCTGGAGACCCGCATGCACCAGCCCTTCAAGGATCTGGGCAGCATCCTGCCGGTGCAGGAGCTGGTGGCCTATCTGCACGACCACGACACGGCACGGGAGAATCTGCGCCGGGCCCTGGACAACGTCTACGACCTGGAACGCCTGTGCACGCGCATCGTCGTGAACCGCTCCACGCCCAAGGATTTCGGGGCCCTCAAGACCTCCCTCGCGGTACTGCCGCGCCTGCGGCAATCCCTGCTGGAGCTTGAATCTCCGCCGCCCAGGCTTGCCGCTCTGCTGCGCGGCTGGGACGACCTGGCCGACGTGCATGACCTGCTCACCCGCGCCCTAGCCGACTCCCTGCCGCCGGTCATCACCGAAGGCGGGCTGTTCAGGCCCGGCTACGACCCTGCCCTGGACGAACTCATGGAGCTGACCGACCATGGCGAGGCGGCCCTTTCCGCCATGCTCGAACGCGAACGCCTGGCCTGCGATCTGCCCAAGCTCAAACTCGGCTACACCAAGGTTTTCGGCTACTATTTCGAGCTGAGCAAGGCCGTCTCGGTCGAACCGCCGGCGCATTTCATCCGCCGTCAGACCCTGGTCAACGCCGAACGCTACATCACCGAAGAACTCAAGGGCCTGGAGGACAAGCTCCTCAGCGCATCCGACCGGCGCAAGACGCGGGAATACCAGCTCTTTCTTTTGCTGCGCGAGGAAGTGGCCGGGCACAGGGCCCGGTTCATGGGCATGGCCGAGATCCTGGCCGAACTCGATTTCACCCAGGGTCTGGCCCAGGCCGCGCGCAAATGGGAATGGAGCAGGCCCGAACTGCACGACGGCCTGGACTTGACCATACGGGCCGGGCGGCATCCGGTGGTCGAAGCGGTGCAGGGCCGCTCGAACTACATCCCCAACGACCTCGTCCTGGACGAGTCGGGCCGGGTGCTCCTCATCACCGGTCCGAACATGGCCGGCAAATCCACCGTCCTCAGACAGGTGGCGCTCATCTGCATCCTGGCGCAAATGGGCGGATTCGTTCCGGCGGCCACGGCCCGGCTCGGCCTGTGCGACCGCATCTTCTCGCGCGTCGGCGCATCGGACAACCTGGCCATGGGCCAGTCGACCTTCATGGTCGAGATGACCGAGACGGCCCGCATTCTGCGTCAGGCGGGCAAACGCTCCCTGGTCATCCTGGACGAGATCGGCCGGGGCACGAGCACCTTCGACGGCCTCTCCCTGGCCTGGGCCGTGGCCGAGGAGCTGGCCAGGCGTCAGGGCGGAATCCGCACCCTTTTCGCCACCCACTACCACGAACTGACCGTGCTCGAAGACCGCTTGCCCGGCGTGCGCAATTACAATATCGCCATCAAGGAATGGAAGGGCGACATCGTCTTCCTGCGCCGTCTGGTTCCCGGTCCGGCCGATCGCAGCTACGGCATCGAGGTCGCCCGCCTGGCCGGAGTGCCGGCCTCGGTGGTGACCAGGGCCAAGGAAATCCTGGCGGTGCTTGAACGTCACGCCCCCGGCGGTTCGAAGCGCAACGATTTCATCAGCCGTCAGGTCGCGCTGCCCGGTCTGGTCCAGACCCAGGCCCCGCGCCAAGCGCCAGAGGAACACGAGGTCTTGAAAGCCCTGAAAAAAGTCAACGTCAACGAGCTTTCCCCCCTGGACGCACTCACCCTGCTCCACCAGTGGAAGGCTATGGCAGGATCGTCATGAAACGTCTTCTCGTCCTGTGCCTTTTTCTCGCCCTCGCCGCCTGCGGCAAAAAAGAGTGGCCGCAGCCCATCGTCAGCGAAGAGATGATCCAGATCAACCACATGGAAGCCCGCATGGAACAGGGCTGCATCCTGATCAACGCCAAGCTGGGCGGACGCCTGGTCAATCTGGAATATTTCCTGATCGAAATCGAACAGGACGGCTGCCCGACCTGCCCCTTCACGCCGTCCTTCGTGCGCAAGTACTACCCCTACAACTCGGCGGTGTACCAGCGGGAGAACAGCTACATCTTCACCATCTGCGAACCGCTGCCGGGCCAGACCCTGCGCATCCGCCTCAAGGCGGACAACACGCACCAGATCATCGCGCCAGCCCTGTCCGAAATCATCACTCTGACCCCATCCGCCCCCTAATCCCGAAAGGAGAACGCATATGCACCATTTTCAATACAAGAACGGTCAACTGCACGCCGAGGACATTGCCGTGGCCGATCTGGTTTACGAATACGGCACTCCGCTCTACATCTATTCCGCCACGACCTTGAAGCGCCACTTCAAGGCCTTTGATTCCGCCTTCGAGGGCATCGACCATCTGACCTGCTACTCGGTCAAGGCCAACTCCAACCTGAGCTTCCTCAAGATTCTGGCCCAGGAAGGCGCGGGCACGGACATCGTTTCCGGCGGCGAACTGTTCCGGGCGCTCAGAGCCGGAGTGGACCCGGGGAAAATCGTGTACTCGGGCGTGGGCAAGAAGACCGTGGAAATCCAGGAAGCCCTTTTCGCCGACATCCTCATGTTCAACGTGGAGTCTGAACAGGAGCTCGAGCGCATCAACGCCGTGGCCGCCGACCTCGGCAAGGTCGCCCGCGTGAGCCTGCGCATCAACCCCGACGTGGACCCCAAGACCCACCCCTACGTGTCCACCGGACTCAAGGAAAACAAGTTCGGCCTGTCCCGGACCGACGCCCTGAAGGTCTACGCCAAGGCCATGAGCCTGCCCAACGTCGAGCCCGTGGGCATTGATTGCCACATCGGATCCCAGCTGACCCAGCTTTCCCCCTTCATGGAGGCGCTGGACAAGCTCAAGGAATTCCACGGCCAGCTTGTGCAGATGGGCATCACGATCAAATACCTGGATCTGGGCGGTGGCCTCGGCATCACCTACAACGAGGAAACGCCGCCCCACCCCGAGCAGCTCGGCAAGGCGCTGGTCGATTCCCTCAAGGATCTCGACCTGACCCTCATCCTCGAACCGGGCCGCGTCATCGCGGGCAACACCGGCATCCTGGTGACCGAGGTGCAGTACACCAAGACCAACGAGGGCAAGAACTTTGTCATCGTCGACGCGGCCATGAACGATCTGGTCCGCCCTTCCCTGTACGGTTCCTACCACCGCATCGCCCCGGTGCGTGAAGGAAACGGCGAGGAGATGACCGCCGACGTGGTCGGCCCCATCTGCGAGTCCGGCGACTTCCTGGCCAAGAACCGCACCTTCCCCAAGGTCGCCCAGGGCGATCTGCTGGCCGCCTTCTCGGCCGGGGCCTACGGGTTCGTCATGTCCTCGCAGTACAACTCCAGGGCTCGCGCCGCCGAAATCATGGTCGAGGGGGACAAGCACGTGCTCATCCGCAAGCGCGAGGTCTACAACGACCTTGTGGCCCTGGAAGAGGACGGGCTGGCCTGCATCGACAGACTCAAAAAATAGATACGCCTGTTTGCGAAAAAAATCCCCCGTCCAGGGTCTGGGCGGGGGATTTTTCATGTGGTGCGCCCGGCAGGGCGCACTCACTTGGAGGTGAAAGTCCTCTACGCACCCGACAGGGGGAAGCGTTAGCCGGACGGCAAGGGTGTCCACCGTGAGGTGGAATCTGAAGGAAGCCGCAGGCAA
>Ga0265295_1000976_pt1 | contig 53667 bp, 42 predicted proteins | sample Munlansysbiofilm_FD_192503 | JGI IMG/M metagenome (GOLD analysis project Ga0265295, IMG submission 192503) | Leachate microbial communities from a municipal landfill in Southern Ontario, Canada - Methane capture system biofilm | ecosystem: Engineered > Solid waste > Landfill > Unclassified ... | reverse complement strand
TTACATTCACAAAACTCTATTATATCTTTTTGATCCATACTAATCTCCTATCTATATGAGCGTTCATTCATATAGATTTATTATATCACAATAAACTACGGAGTCAATAAAAACAACTTCTTTAGATGTTTCCAATTGATTTCGATATGTTTCCACATTGGGCAAAAAGTAAAAAAGAAGTATTTAACCCTAATTTAAGAGGTTAGATACTTCTTCTATTATTATATGAATGGTTTTGTTAAGCCGTTTTTAAAGAAAGCAATACGATAGACTCAACGTGTAAAGTCGAAGGGAACATTCTAAATGGGGTAACTGATTCCACTATATATGTTTGACTTAACCTTGATAAGTCACGCGATAGCGTTTTTAAATCACAAGATACATAAATAATCTGTTTAACAGGCGTCTCTAACAATAAATCTAGAATAGGCTCAGCTAATCCACTTCTAGGTGGGTCAAAAACAATCGAATCAGCTTGATTGATGTATTTTTGAATTTCGTTTTCAACGTTACCATGAACGATTGTGACATTGTTTATATTGTTTGTTAAAAGAGATGCTCTTGCTTGAATGACTGAATCATTGTTAGATTCAATCGAGAGTACTTTGACTTTGTCACTTACAAATTGGCCAATTGAAGACATCCCTGCATAAGCATCTATTAAAACATTGCCTTTAATGCTGTTTTTGATGTGTTCGTACATCAATAAAGCTACATTCGTATTAACTTGAAAGAAACCTGTCGGACCGAGGCTTAACGTGAGAGATGAAAACTGTATAGGTAAAAATTCTAAACCATATATGTGCTGAGAGTCTTGACTTAGTATTTCGTAGTCTTCTATCGCATGGTTCAAATAAATAGAGTCAGCATACGGTTTTAGGGTTTGTATAAAAGTCTCGATTGACGCTGCCGTTTTTTTGACGCTCAACACAAGCATGATCATAGTTTCATTTGTACGTATTGTAATGTGTTTTAGAAAGTCAAATCGAAATGATTTTTCTTTAAACAATTGGGCGACATGTTTTATGGTTTGATTTATAATTGGGTGAGCTAATTCATGGGAATCGATTTCAATTAAGGATCTAGATTGTTCTTTATAGACACCTATTTTCAACACACCTTCGATGATTTTAGTATGTAGCGTAATTTTGTTTCGATAATTCAATTTGTTATGATCCGTCACAGTTTGTCCAACATTCACATGTAGATTTGCAATTTTTCTAATGGTTTCTTGTGTTATTTTTTGTTGCCATAAGCATTCGGCTTCTAATGATAGCCCATAAAGCGGCGCATAATCAAAAGTATCATCAGAAACACGATCGTGACTTCTTTCAATCAGTGTTTTTAAACGGGCAATCGTGTAATTTTTTTTCTCTTTAATGATTTCGACAATGCCAGTTTCATCTTTAAACATGCCTTTAACGAAGGTCACTTTATCTTCTATTCTACCAATACCTTGAGCTTGATAATCCAGGTCATAGGTCGTTACAATGATGTCTTTCATTTCTTTGATTTATAGAAGTACGCCATGCCCGCTTCTGCTGTTTCTTTGTATTTAGGGTGCATATCAAGCCCTGTTTGATACATGGTGTTTACAATCATATCAAAAGATATTTTTCTTGTGTCAGATAAAAATCCAGCCAAACTTGCAGCATTGATCGCTCTAATAGCAGCCACTGCGTTTCTTTCTATACAAGGAATTTGGACATACCCATCAATAGGATCACAAGTTAACCCTAAATGATGTTCCATGGCGATTTCTGCTGCATATTCAATCTCATCCAAGTTCATATCTTCAATGTATGCAATGGCTGCTGCAGCCATCGAACAAGCCGAGCCCACTTCTGCCTGACAACCTCCAACCGCTCCACTAATGGTTGCATTATGCTTAATAACATTCCCAATGATGCCAGCAACTGCGATAGACTCAATAATTTTAGACTCTTTGACTTTAGTGTCTTTATATAAATAATATAAAACAGCTGGAAGTACCCCAGAAGCTCCACAAGTCGGTGCTGTAACGATAATACCGCCTGCACCATTTTCCTCAGATGCAGCAAATGCATAAGCCGAGACTAATCTGTTTTGCGTCTGCGAATCCGTTTCATTGGCTTTTGCTCTTTTGATTAATGTCTTCGCTTTTCTTTGAACTTTTAAATCTCCAGGCAGTAACCCTTCTGTATTTAATCCTATTTCAACGGTTCGTTTCATTTGAGTCCAAATCTCATTTAAAAAAGTGTCGAAATCCTTTGATTCATACGTTTTTGCATAGTCATAAAGACTCATTTGATTTTTTTTACAATAAAGACTGATTTCATCAAATGTTTGTTCCTTATAAATAGAGACAATATCGTTTTTTTCTTTGTCATAAAGAATGTCACCGCCTCCAATACTTTTAACTGAAATGCTATCAATGAGGCTTTCATTTTGATAAATCTCAAAAACCATATAATTGGGGTGCTTGTTAACATCAATTGTGTGACAGAATAAAACAGGCTTTGGACTCAAAGTCTGAACAATGATTTGGTCTGTCAAATGACCTTTTCCAGTTAGTGCAAGCGAGTTAAAAAGCGTTACCTTGTAGTTTGTGGCATTTGGATACAATGACTTAATATAATCTGCAGAAAATCCTGGCCCCATCGTGTGGGAAGAAGATGGTCCATGACCAATTTTGTATAGTTTTTTTAGTGATTGCATGCTATCTCCTTAGGCTTCAATGCCAAGTATTAAACGATATTTTTCAATCAAATAGGTCACATAATAATCAGGATTAAAAGCCTCTTTTGTTGCTTTTAATAGCAACGCTTTTGGTTCTAATAGCTTACCATATTGATGAATGTGTTGTTTAAGCCATTCGTTAATTTGAGAGATTTCATTGTTCCTAATAAGTGATTCAATCGGGAGTTCTTGATTCATTTTTTGATAGATTTGAGCGGATATTGCAGAACCTAATGCATAAGTTGGAAAATATCCGAAAGAGCCAACTGACCAGTGAATGTCTTGTAATACACCCATTGAGTCGGTTTTTGGTTTAATCCCTAAATATGATTTATAAAGTTTATTCCAAGTTTTTGGAAGATCTTTAACTTTAAGCTTACCGTTAAATAACATTTTTTCGATTTCATATCGCACCATGATGTGTAAACTATAAGTCAGTTCATCTGCTTCTACTCGAATCAAGTTCATTTTCACTTCATTGACATAACGAATAAAATCTTCTTTTGTAACTTTCTTGAGTTCTTTTGGAAATAAGGATTGTAGTTTTTCATAATGCGTATCCCAAAAGGCATGGCTTCTGCCAATCATGTTTTCATACATTCTCGATTGGGATTCGTGAATGCCCATTGAGACACCACCATTCAATTCAGTATTGTCGTAGTCTTTATTCACTTGCTGTTCATATATGCCATGTCCCATTTCATGAATGGTTGAAAAGATTGCACTTCTAACATCATCATGATAACTGGTCGTAATTCTCGTGTCAACGCTTGCTACCCCTGAAGTGAATGGGTGTTGTGACTCTTTTAAGACACCTTGGTCCATATTATACGAAAAGACTTCTAGTAAGTACTGATTGAACACTTTTTGTTTATCCTTGGGAAAAGCCCTCTTCAAGGTCTTTGGAAACACTTGTTTGATGGATGCTGCTTTTTTGGCAAAAGGCACCAACTTTTCTTTTAGTGTTTCAAAAAACACATCGTAATCCGTTGTTTTCATACCCGGTTCATACATATCCAATAGCACATCATACCCTTTTAATGTATCAGTCTCTAGATATTTGATCATTGTTTTTTGAAAATCAATCACTTTTTCTAAGGTAGGCATGAAGCCTTCAAAGTCATTTTTTTCTCTTGATTCCGCCCAGATTTGACCGGCTTGTGACAACAAAACTTGAAAATCAATGTATGCTTTTTTAGGGATTTTTCTTATTTCATCCAGAGATTTTTTAACTAAGTAGATTTCACGTTTCATTTCTACTGATAACGTATTGTCTAAAGAAAGCTTATCGATGGCTTCTATTCTTAAAGGGTCAGTCTCAACTTCATAAGCCAGTGTCGATAGCATTTCAATTTGCTTACTGCGATAGGCCATTGCTTGCTTAGGTGCTTCTGTTTCTTGATCCCAAGAGATTAGCCACATCGCATAGTTATATGCTTGTTTTTTTTCTCTAAAACTTAAATATGTTTCTAAATAATTCATGTGTTAATGCCTCCTATAGTATAAATAATGTAGCAAGTGAAAAATAGATTAAAAGTGATATGACATCATTAAGTGTTGTCATAAACGGTCCCGATGCGACGGAGGGGTCAAATTTAAGCTTTCTAAGTATCAAAGGTATAAATGCACCTGTAATCGCGCCTACCAACAAAGCGAGCCATAATGTCAAAGCAATTGTTAGGGCAATACTTAGATTAATTACCGTAAACCCACCTTCGAAGAAATAAAGAAAAGCGAGGCTAAATAGATAACCCGTTAACGCAATCATCAAGCTATTGATTAGCCCAATTAAAAGTTCATTAATGACATGTTTTCTTAAATCGCTTTGCGCATCATCACTGATCATCAAAATGGTTTTAGCCAAAGATTGCGTTGAAATATTCCCCGCAGCCCCTAATATCATTGGTTGAAATAAAATAAGCAATATGACCTTTTGAATGGTTGATTCAAACAATGAGAGCACCGATGTTGTAATCAACGATAATCCTAAGAGAATAATCAACCATGGAAGACGTTTTTTGCTCCTAGATATCGGTTTAGAATGAACATCATACTCATTAAGTGAAGCCAGTTTATGGAAGTCTTCTAAAGTTTCATCTGCCAGTAAATCCAGTGCTATTTCTGCTGTTAAGACCCCTATAATTTGATGGTGTTTGTTCAAGATTGGTATCATGTCCCTGTCGTAATCTTGAACTGTGTCAATGGCTTTGGAGATTGGGTCTGTGTCCAACACATAGTGATAGTTTTTAACCATCAAATCGCTTATTTTTAACGGTGACCTCGCGATAATTAATTGCTTTAAATCTATAACACCGATCAACTTATTTTTCGAGTCTAAAACATATAAAACGTCGATTAAAGAGGCATCTGTTGATTGATTTATGACTTTTTTCATGGCCTCTTTAACATCCATTTGAACCTCTAAAGTCATAAAATCTGTTGACATAACTGATTTGAGCATTCTCATAAAAATACCCCCACCAAAAGACTGGCAATGCCATAGTAAATCACGATTGTTGATATGTCAATCATGGTTGTAATTAATGGGCCAGATGCCGACGATGGGTCCAACCCGATTTTCTTTATACCAATCGGAATTAGACTTGAAAACAGGGTTCCAACGGTAATCGCAACCCACACAGATAGCCCTACCGCACTCCCAAATACAAAAGGATTTTGGTTTAATGATGGATTAATTAATATAAATAAGATGGTGACTATAAAAGAGATTGTTGAGAGTAAAAACCCAGATAAAATTGCTGACAAAACTTCATAGAAAAGATTTTTCCTAACCACTTCTTTTGGCTCGTCATCAGATAACATAATCAAACTAAATGTCAATGTCTGAGTACCAGCATTCCCAACCATAGATAAGATTAGTGGTTGAAGAATGACGATAATCGTGTAAGTTTGTAGGATAGACTCAAACGACAATGCTAATCTAGCAATTGGCATTGCCAACAGTAACAAAATCACAAGCCAAGGCAATCTTTTAAAAGCACTTTTAAATGGTGTTTCATCATTTTCCTCATTTAAAATTGACATTTTTTGGAAATTTTCAATCATTTCTTCTTCATAAGTATCGATGGCGTCGTCCAAAGAAATAATACCTACCAATTCGTTTCTTTCGTTTAAAACTGGACAGTAATTTAAACCATTTTCTTGGATATAGTCAACTGATAATTCCTTATCGTCTTTATCATATACGAATAAACTTGGTTCATATAAATCTTTAACGTAACTTGGAGACTTCGCCTTAATCAGTTTCTTAAGCGGCAAAACCCCGATAAATGTTTCATGTCTATCGACGACATAGAGTTTATTAATCGTTTCAACTAATGGCGCATGTTCAATCAAATACTTCATAACCGATTTGACTTCCATATCCAGTGATACTTCTAGGTAGCTATTGGTCATGATTGAACCTGTTTCATCGTCTTCGTATCCAGCGAGTGAATAGTAGTCTTCTTTCAGTTCTGGTTCAAGTTTATCCATTAGAGCTTCTAACTCATCGGGTTCTAATTCATTTAGAATATCAATCGCATCATCAGGTTCCATCTCAGATAAAATGTCTGCTTGTTCATTTGTATCTAGTTCCTCAACAATTTCGATGGCATCTTCTAAATTCAAATAGGCCAATAAGTCTGCTTTTTGATCATCCATTAGTAAGTCGAATAGTTCTTTTTGTGTATCTTCATCTAAAGATTCATAGAGTTCTTTTAAATCAAAGGCGTGAAGCTCAAGTAAATAGGCTTTCTTTTGATCTAAAGTTAACGTGGAATAGTTTTTTTTCATCTTTACGCCTCCTTGTTAATAGTATAACTCAAAATTGACTTTTTTCGATGAAAAAAAAGCCTAAAACAAAGGCTTTTTCTAGTATTATTTAGATTCATATTGAAGCTGATATAGCTTATAGTACAAACCTTTTTGTTTAAGTAAATCTTGATGTTTTCCCATTTCCTTGATTTCACCTTTCTGCATAACGATAATATTATCGGCATGTTGAATGGTTGAAAGTCTATGGGCAACGACTAACATCGTATTCAGTTGCATCATTTTCGTTAGAGACTCTTGAATTAATGATTCTGTTTCTGAGTCAATGTTGGCTGTTGCTTCATCGAGTATCATTACCGTCGGTTCATAGGTTAGGGCTCGTGCAAAGCTCAGAAGCTGTCTTTGTCCTGTTGAGAAGTTATTGCCTCGTTCACGGACTACGTGAAGATAACCATCATCAAGACGGTCAATAAATGAGTCGGCCCCCACATAAGTGGCTGATTCGATGACTTTATCTTTTGAAACAGATTCATTGTTTAAGGTAATGTTGGATTCAATCGTACCGGTAAATAAGAAAACATCTTGAGGCATTTGACCTATATGTTTTCTCAAACTTGTTCGTTTAATCTTCTTGATATCAATGCCATCAATCAATATTTGACCCTTCTGAATTTCATAATTTCGGACAATTAAACTCATGATGGTTGTCTTACCAGAACCGGTCGCACCAACAAATGCAACGGTATCGTTTGGATTCACTTTAAACGAAACGTTTTTCAAAACCCATTCGTCTTCAATGTACTGAAACCAAACATTTTTAAATTCTATTTCGCCTTTGAAATTGTTTAGTTCAATGGCATCCTCTTCATCTAGGATTTCTGGTACAGTGTCCAATACATCGAAAATCTTTTCACTTGATGCTAACGCACTTTGTAAAACATTAAACTGTTCTGCTAGTTGTTGAACAGGTTCAAATAAGCTTTTAGCATATTGATACATTGTGACCAACAAGCTAATTTTAATGATGATTGAGGTAGGTGATGCGTTGTTTTCAATTAGCGATAATATATCGTTACCGATGTAGTATAGGATGATGATTGTCGCAACCATTGAGAATAAAAACATCAAAGGTCTATAGATAGCAAACACCATCAGTTCATTAAAATAGGCTTTTCTAAGATTTTTACTTTGAATTTTGAAAGCTTGTTTTTTCTTGTCTTCCTGGTTGAAGATTTGTGTTAATTTCATCCCAGACAAGTTTTCTGACAAAAACGCATTGATGTTGGAAACTCTATTTCTAACATTACGGTACGACTTTCTTGAAAGTTTTCTGAAAATCATCGTCGCAATAATGACAAATGGAAAGATTAATGACATCATTAAAGTCGATTTGTAATCGAATATAAGCATAATGACGAAATAGGTAACCATCATTAGTGAATTTCTGAGAAGAGAAACGATGACACTCGAATACATTTCGGATAACGTGTTGGTATCATGCGTAACCCTCGTGACCAGTTTCCCAACAGGAATTTGATTGATTTGATTGTTTGACAGTGTATGGATGTGGTTAAACACTTCCATTCTAATATCGTAAACAATCTTTTGTCCTGCTCTTTGTAATAGCCAGTTTTGATAGTAAATGATCACAGAAACCGCTGCAATAATCCCCAAAAATATGGTGCCCACCCAAGTAAATTGAAACATTTTTGAAGAAATACTCGCGTCTCTACCAATGATTTGGATTGATAACCCAATAAGAATCGGCCCTAATGCAGAAACCGCTACATCTCCTAACATCAAAAAGGCAGAAATAATGAAGTCTTTGGTGAAAGGTTTGGCATATTTTACCAACCTAGTAATAATAGAACGGTCGGTTTTGGTTATGGTTTGTTCTTGAAAGTCTCTCATATGTCCCCACCCACCATCTGTTCTAATGTTTGTTTTTTAACCATTTCTTGATAAAGTTCACAACGACTCAGTAATTCATCATGTGTGCCAACATCCAATAAATGACCATTATCCAAAAGCACGATCTTGTCCATCTTTTTAACGGTTGAAATTCTATGTGCAATGATGATGGTTGTTTTGTTTTCTCTAATCTTTTTTAGATTTTTGATGATGGCTTCTTCTGTCTTAGTATCAACAGCAGACACAGAGTCATCTAGAATTAGGATTGGGGCATCCTTGGCTAAGGCTCTAGCGATAGATACCCTTTGCTTTTGTCCCCCAGATAAAGTTACACCACGTTCTCCAATTTCTGTTTCATAACCTTCTTTAAACTCGACGATGTTTTCATGTACATCTGCAAGTTTTGCATAATATGAAGCTTTATCAAGCGATATATTTTCTTCACTAAACCCAATATTATTTTTTAGTGTTTCAGAAAACAAGAAATTATCTTGTGGCACATAAGCAATGTGTTTTCTTACATGTCTATATGGCAATTGCATAATGTCATTGCCATCTAAAAATAAAGCCTGTTGTTTAATGTTGTAAAGGCGTAAGAGTAGATCGACAAGTGTACTTTTCCCACTACCTGTCCTACCAAGAATCCCAACCATTTCACCGGAATCGATTCTAAATGACACATTATGCAATACCGGATTATCAGGGTCATCAGGATAAGCAAAATCAAGATTACTAAACTGAATCCCGCCCAAAATTGGTTTTTCAACAACATCATCTTCATCTTTAATTAATATCGGTTCATCTAAAAAATCTGAAATGCGTTTTTTACTTGCTTGAGCTTGACTGCTAATGGCAGCAAACTGTGATAATGCCATAACCGGCCAAATAAGCAAAGTAAATAAGGTAAAGTATTCAGTGAGATCTCCTGGCGTAAAACCAGTTGTCAACGTTAAGAAAGCCCCGTAAACGATGATGGTCAAGATTGTTAGATTAATGAAAATATTGATGATGATGTTCACAAAAATCATCGTTTTGACAAAATCAATATGTTTCTCATAAAAATGATCATTTTTCAGTTTAAAGAAATACGCTTCTTTCACTTCTCTGACGAAGGCTCTAATCACTGAGAACCCAGAAAAAGATTCTTGAGTGAAGTCGTTCATCTGTTCAAAAGCTTCTTGACGATACTTATACTTTAATCTCATGCGTTTTAAAACAAATACTGCCACTACCCCTAATAATGCCATTGGGATGACAGCAATTAATGTCATCGTTTGAGATAGTTGTGCCATACGAATGACGACAATTGACCCTAAAGCCAAAGAATCCGCTAACATCAGGATTCCAGGACCAAATGCTTGTCTGATTGCATCCAAGTCGGCTGTAAAATATGTCATGATACCGCCAACTTTATGTTTGGCATAGTAATCAATGCCAAGTTCAGAAGACTTATTGAAGAGTGCTACTCTTATATCATTTTCAATGAATCTCGCTGATCCGAAAACGAATATTCTCCATAAGAAGCGTCCAGCCACCATAATTAAAACAATTGAAATCAATCTAACTAAACTGTCATTAAACATTTGTTTAGTGATTGTATTCTCATCAAATCCATCAATCATCTTAGAAATGATTGCTGGAATTTCTACTTGTACAGTATCCACATATATTAAGGTGATGACCCCTAGTAACAATGGTATAAAATACTTTAAGTAATATTTATTCATGTATTTTCCAAATACCATAACGATCTAACCTAACTTTCTTATATTTATTCGATAACGATTTTTACAATGTCTCCATTTGCACTACTGATATCAACGATTTCACCAATTTGACCCTCTTCAATCATCTCAATAATGGCTTCTATGTCAATATTATCCATCACTTCACTGTTACCAAGATTTATTTTACCATTTTTCAGTGCAGCTTTGGCAAATTTTAATGGCAAATTCACATTTACTTTATCACCATCTGCAGAAATGATGCGAACCTTAAACATTAAGTTTTTTGGATCCGTCTTATATTTCGGTACGATGACTTCCACTTTCGGTTCATCGTCCGACTCTCTTTCTAGTGCCTTTAAGAGACGGTCTGCTTCATCCACCGTAATAATGCCTTCTTTTAACATTTCTAATACCTTCAATTTGTCGCTCATCTTTTTTTCTCCCTATTTTAGTTTCTTTAATAATTCTTCTGCTGCTTCGATTGACAGTTTTCCCGTACGTATTTTTTCAAAAATATCTATGCGTTTTTCATCTTCTTTCGGGGTTTCAACTTTATAACCCAAAGCCTGTGAAACATCTTCTAAGTTTTTCTTAACAGTTGGATAAGAAATGCCTAATTCTTTCTCGATTTGTTTGATATTACCTTGGTTCTTGATAAAGACTTCGATAAAGTATTGTTGTTCCTTGGTTAAATAATCAAACTTTGACAATTGAAACTCTCCACGAATGGTCACATCTTTTTGTTTACTTTGAACTTCTGTGATGACTAAATCAGCACCTAATAATTCGAATACTTTTGTTATATCTCTCATAATGATACTCCTTTTTAGTGGGTCATGCGCCCCAAATTTCAAATCTGAATTGTTGTTTAGCTGATTCTACCTCTAGAATCAAATTGTTTTTTCCAAGTGCGCTTAATAGGTTTATAACGTCTTTAAGACTTTTATCAGATAGTTCTAAAAACTGATTGTTCTCAAAACGCTTTAAAAATCTCTTCAAGCCTTTTAATATCCAAAAAGGGATTTTTGGTGATAAAAATAAATACTGATTCTTCATGAAAACCATTCTAAGTCCACTTGCTTTCTTAAACCGATAAGGGTTTAAAAGCACTGCTTTTTGTCTTAAATATTCATTGACACTGATTTGGTTGTTTTCAACCTGATTGATTGAATACTGTTTCATTCCATCACTCCCAACACCTGTATTATAGAGGTGAGTTTATATTTTGTCAACAAAAAATTGATTTTATTAATATCAAAATTGATTTTATTAATTTTTTATACTCGTAATCAGCAGTTTTAGGTATTTTAACATTGAACTTTTTAATTTTAAGCTTGGTGGTCATTAAAGGGGCAGAAAACCCTTTGTTTTGTTATATAATAGTTATGGAGGTATTGATACTATGACACTTGTAGAAAGATTTTTAAAATACGTATCTATTGATACACAATCTGATCCAAATGTAGAAACTTGTCCATCTACACTTAAACAAAAAGACTTAGGCAAACTATTAGTAGAAGAATTGATTGAACTTGGCGTTAAGAATGCTTATATGGATGACCACGGTTATGTCTACGGATTCATCCAATCAAATTCTAAGAAAGCCATTACCCCAATTGGTTTTGTCGCACATATGGATACAAGCCCTGATGCGCCTGGCAATAACGTGAGTCCAAGAATCATTAAGGACTATGACGGTTCTCCAATTATCTTAAATGATAAGTTATCGATGGACCCTTCTCACTTTGATGCGTTAGAACAAGTCATCGGCGACGACATTATCGTAACAGACGGCAATACGCTTCTAGGCGCTGATGATAAAGCTGGTGTGGCCGAAATTATGACGATGGTTGAAATTATGATTCAAAATCCTTTTGAACATGGAGATATCTATATTGGATTCACCCCTGATGAAGAAATCGGCAGAGGTGCAGATTTATTTGACCTTAATGTCTTCAAAGCAAAATTTGCTTATACGATGGATGGTTCACTAATTGGTGGCATCGAATATGAGAATTTCAATGCTGCTACTGCTAACATCGATTTTGTAGGTAAGTCTATTCATCCCGGTTCTGCAAAAAATAAACTGATCAATGCCATGCACATTGCATTTGAATTTCATCAGTTACTGCCTACTTTCTTAAACCCTGCTTACACTGAGCTAAAAGAGGGATTCAATCACCTTAGCCACATAAAAGGGTCCGTTGAAGAAGCAAGCATGCAATACATCATTAGAAACCACGACATGTCAAAATTCAATCAACAGAAAGAAGATTTCAAACACATAACCGACTTTTTAAACAAAAAGTACGGATATGAAGCGGTTAAGCTTTCCATTACAGATAGTTACTTCAATATGTATGAAGTGCTAAAAAACGATATGATGCCAGTTGAGTTGGCGAAAAAAGCCATTTCTAATAACGGATTAGTGCCTCACTGTGAAGCAATCAGAGGTGGTACAGACGGCGCAAGATTGACCTTCATGGGCTTACCATGTCCAAACTTAGGAACTGGTGGATTCAATTTTCACGGTCGTTATGAGTTCGCAAGTATCAATCAAATGGAACAAGCTGTAGACATTATGATCGAAATTATTAAGCTGATTGCTGCTGCATAAACGTCAAAATCACAGATGATCGCTCAAAAAAAAGCACTTGGATTCTAGTCCAAATGCTTTTTTTAAGCATATATTAATTTGATGATATCTTTAATTCTAGTTCTCCAACTTGATTCGTGGTGAATGCCCTCTTTGATTTCTTTATAAACGACAGAAACCCCTTTTTGAACAAGCGCATTATAGACCTTTCTGTTAGATTCTAAGTAAGTAAAATCATCTTTATCTTCTGAATCACCAGTATCTAGATATATCATGCCTTTAGGTTTAGATTTAACTTTTTCAATAAAGTCTATTAACTCTTTTTCAGCTATCCAAAAAGCATTAGATAGACCTATTGCATGCTTAAATATTTTAGGATATCTTAACGCAGCATAAAGGCTAATTAACCCACCCATTGAAGACCCCGCAATCGATACATCATTTAAGTTAATGCAGTAAGATTTATTCAATAGCGGAATGACAATATCAATGAGATCGTGAATATAAAGGTCACCTTTCCCACCTGTAATACGTTTTTGCCCGTCTAACATAAACGGATTAGAAATAAACGGATTATATTCGTCTAATCTATTCAACCCGTTGGCACAGCTGATACCTACAACAATTATATCAGGCATTTCTGTATGATCAAATATAGTTTCTAAGCCCCAAGACACACCAAATGACGCTTCTTTATCATCGAAAAGATTCTGACCATCCTGCATAAGTAACACAGGATACTTATAATCTTTGTCATACGCTTTTGGCAACATCACCGAACAAATAGCGTTTCGGTTCAAAGACTCTAAATGAATTGTTTTTCTAATTATAGTCATTTGTTACTCCTTGTGTGTTTCTTTGAATTTTAAAGTAGATTCTAAATAGATTTTAGATTGTTCATGTCCCAAATCTGCTGCTTTTTTCCAATAATGGATGGCAGTTTGTTCACTTTTTGGTACCCCCAATCCTTTGACATATAAAATGCCTAAATTAAACATCGCGCCTAAAACATCTTTTTCTGCAGCCTGACGGTAAAACACCGATGCTTTTTCGTAATCTTGGGCGACAAAATCACCATTTTGATACATAACCCCCAAATTATATTGCGCATAAGGATGTTTTAGTTGTGCTGCTTTATTGAGCCAAAAGAAAGCCTTATCGTAATAAGTTTTTCCCTTAAACTGAAAATACATGACACCCAAATGGTACTGTGCATTCATATCTCCTTGGTTGCCAGCTAGTGTAAGGTAAACCACTGCTTCATCTGCATTTTTGGCTACACCTTGTCCGTTTTTGTACATCAAGCCTACATAATATTGACTATCTGCGTACCCTAAATCCGCGGATTCTTTCAAATATTCAAACGCTTTATCAAAATCTTTTTTCCCGAATTCACCTTCATAATAAAACAGACCTAATGTATGCAAAGCTAAGTAGTGGTGCTGCGCACTGGAAAGTTCCAACCACTTTTTTGCTTCCATATAGTCTTTTTTTACGATGTCTGATTCTATGTATAACAATGCCAAAGCATATTGAGCATAGGCATGACCTTGTTGGGCAGCCTTAGCATAATGATCAAAAATCACATCATATCTTTGAACATCCGCTTTTAGACCTTCATAGACCGAAGCTAAAAGGAATTGAGCTTCGGAATATCCTAAATTTGCTGATTTTTCTAGGTATTCAATAGCGGTTGCTACATATTTTTTAACATAAAAACCATGGTAGTAATAACTGCCTATGATATACAAGGCAATAGGATCACCCAGCGTCGCTTCTTCAAGTAACCCTAAGTATCCCGCTTCAAAGTAATCTTTGGCTGTACGTTCGTCTTGTAAGACCCCGTATCCAGTTGTGTGCAACAAAGCATATCCATAAAAGCATTTGAGACTACCTAACGCCATGCCGGATTCATAGAGCGCTTTTGCTTTTACTACATCCATGGTTACGCCTTCACCTATTGCATAGGCTCTACCTAGATGGTAAAAAGCATCTGCATACCCATCGAGCGCCAAGGATTCCAATAAACGTACACCTTCGTGAACGTTCTTTTCTTTTACATTTAATGTGAGGTAACTTAATGCCTCATAATATCGTGTTTCCATACTCATTATTATCACATCTCCACTACATTTATAACATAAAATTCATTTTTTTTCCTTATATACGCAAAAAAAGACACATTAAAGTGTCTTTTCAATAACGTTTATGATGTGGTTCGCTATTTCAATCATCCCATAGTGTCCCGGATGAATCAAATCATACGAAAGATGATGTTTAGATAATACATCCTTGCCATCTATATAGATGAAATTAGGAAACCTACTAATCACTGCTTTAAAACAGTCCCTAAACGCTAAAACATCGGTTTTATGCCCTCTATTTTGATCAAATCCATACATTCGCCAGTTGTCTAGCACTGACATACCAATGACAAGACAGTTTTTTTGTGTCTGCTCAATTTGACTTAATAAGTAGAATAAACGCTCTTCAAATACATCAACACCAAAACCATCACCGATCATATTAACTGATAACTCTAGTGTGATTAAATCAAATTGGTTCATTAGCATTTGATCTACTAAAATCTTCTCGATATAACAAGACCCACTCATCCCCATGTTATAGGTATCATAAGCAAGTTTTTCACCTATAATCAGTGGGTAATTAATGTCTGGAAGAAAACTACTTCTGCCTTGTGTGATTGAAGTGCCATAAGCCAAATATTTCTTATTAGGCATTAGACGCCTGTCTGGGATTTCAGTTTGTCCTTTAAGAGATTTAATGATTAAAGATTCCTTGAAGATAACCCGAATGACACTTGGATGAAACCTGTGAAACGGCAGTAGTTTCTTTATATCACTCTCTTTGAATTTTGGACTGATTTTAAGTGTAATTTCATTCGCAAAAGTGTATAACTCACCTTGGTAGTCGCCATAGTAAATCATGAGTTCTGATGTCCCAAATGAACCTAAAACGAGTTCAATCGGTTCTTCTATACAGAACCTGAGCTCTGAACCATGAAAACTGTGGATGTTTCCTTTTCCTTTTTCCGATAGTCCGTCAAAAGCAATCGGATTGAATTTTTCTAAAACTAGCCCCTCATCGACTTTTTTAAACCCAGAAACGTTATGATAATAGATTCTAAACATGGTCTTATCCCACCACTTCGATTGTCATTAAGTCCGACACAAGCGTGTACTCAACCAGTTCGGTTTTGACATGATAGGTCACATAAACATGCGCAGTACCTTCATGAGTGGCACCGATGATTTGATTGTCTGAAACCACCAAACCAGTTGGGTTATCAAACAGAATCTCAATCGCACCTTTTATACGCGTCATTTTATCAGAGACGCCTTCAATTTCTAGCACATCACCTATGTGGTAAGTATGTTTTGTTTGTACGTTAAAATACTTAACAATGTCTTTGAAACGATCAGACTCATCGGTATTGATGCCATAATATCCTGATAAAAACGCATACTTAAGATCGTGATCGCTAGAAATACCCCATGGACAATACATGATGCCCCGTTTCTTAAGTATTTCGACCAAGTTTTGTTTTTTGTGTATGTGATATGGATGGAAGACAAGGTTATATTTATTAGCGATTTTAATGATGTCAGGAATACTCATTTGACTCGAATTAAGATCGATGATAAATCCTCTGCTAAACTCTTTAGCATACTTCTTGAAGTTTACTAATGCAAACGGATAAAAACTCATCAAAAGCGGCGGTTTATCCATATCTTTTATGGCATTTCTTAAACGCCTAATCGCTTTACCACTTGAAGTTTTAGACTCTAAAAGCAACTGAACATCAGAGTCGTTAATTTGGTTATGAAAACTTCTAATGGTTTGGATGGTTTCTTCCATTACTACACCTTTATAAGTCATTTTTACGGTTTGTAAAGACTTAAGAGTATCTCTTCTTATAACATAGTCTTTTTGATAGGTTCTTCCCAACGTTTCATCATGATTCACAACGATATGTCTATCTTTGGTCATGTGAAAATCAAGTTCGATAAAATCCGCATGTGCTTCAATCGCTTTTCGAGCCGCAAGCACACTGTTTTCTTGGGTATCTTTGTGTAACCCACGATGGGCAATCACAAATGGCGTAAAGGCAAAATCACCTTTAAGGAAAATGTCTTTTTTAGATATATTTGGTCCAACAATCCCATCTACACCTGATAAGACAGCTTGATAACTATCTATTGATTTTTCCACTTTGACAAATACCGTTAGACCGTACATTTTAAGTCTTCTAACCATTTGACTTGTCACACCTTGAGCCTTCAAACAAACGGCATTAGAATGATTACTTAGGGTTTGTTTAGATAAATCGGGTAAACCATTAAACGTATCAGGCATATAGACTAACCTAGCATACGGGTAAATTTTATGAATCGTTCTTAAGCAAAGCTTTGAACGTGAAAAAATAAAGATATCAAATAACTGGTGTTTATAGAGAATTCTACCCAGTTTTTTTGCATCTTTAACACTATTTATTTCAACTGCATTCAGCCCATTTAAAATGACTGACTCGTCGAAACTATCCAGCCATTTGATGTCTGAATCAGATTTATTTGATACGACAATGATCTTTTTTAGCACATACATCTCTCCAGTACAATAATGATATAATAAACCACAGGATAAATCAATTTATTTCAGCATATAAACCCTATAAGGCTTCTTAAAATGTCGAATAATTACGTGTTCGTAATATAGGTCGATAAAACACCGCTTTTTTGAAGTTTTATGACCCTTCCACCACGCTTAATCTCATGAGTGTCATTTGCTTTATAACCTGTCGTTCTACCATATCCGAATAAAACACCTTCGTTATAAAACTGAAAATCATTATAGCAATCGTGCCCCACAAAAAAGCCTAAAGCGCGTTGTTTTTTTAAATACTCAATTAGTTTACTTTTAATTGGCGGCGTATTTGGCGTCATTAAATAAAGACCCTGATAACTGTCTTTGTTTTCTTTTAGAACTTCACTAAACTCATAAGGAGGTATGTGACTAAAAATGAGATTTGAAGGTATTTTTTCATAATCAAAATGATATTGATTCACTACTTTATCGTACCATTTTAACTGGTTTTCTTTAATACTGCCTACGCCTGTTTTTAGTTGTTTTTCAATAAGGTAAACGTCTTTAATATGAGAGTCCATAAAAAAGAGTAGTCCGTTTGTTTTGCGTTCACTTCTAATCTCAATAAAAAAGTTGAATAGTCCCATACTACTGGACCCTTTCTTAAATATCAAATATTTGGCCGTTTTCAACAGTTGTTCAAATGCGTTAAAATCAGATAAATTTTGATATTCATGATCGCCAAAAACAAAAGTCCAAGGCGTCTTAAACGCCTCCATGCATACTATTAACGCTTGATATCTCAACAATGATGTTTCTTGAGCAACTTGATCACCTGTTAGAACAATCAAGTCTGGTTTTTCATTGTGGATGATTCTTGTTAGTAACCGTTTTGTTTTAGCATCATTAACTGGGTTGCCTAACGACAAATCTGTGAGTTGTAACATCGTGATGTATGCTTTCTTTGTAATGTTAATCCTGCCTGCTGGCATATAGTCTTTGACATACTCGATAAGCTTGTCAAAAGACTCTAATACGTCATTAAAATAGATCGTCTTTGAATCGTCTTTATCATGGTTCATATAAACGGTTTTGATAGTCGCTTCTTTACCACAAATACCATCATTCATGCCGCTACCCACAAAAAGCATCTCATGCTTGCTATATTTCTTTTCTAGCATCAACTTATAGAGGCCTTCTGGGTCAGGTTTTGGTCTTTCAACATCCTCTAACGTAATGATGCCATCAAAGAGATGATAAATACATAAACCTGCGAGTTGATTGACTGCTATCTTTCTATTTTTATTCGTCAAACAGTATAATTTAAGCCCCATTTCCCTTAAAGATTCAAGGGTTTGTAATAAATTAGGTCTTAGTTTTAAATGTTTATGGATGATTCTTTCATGTATTTGAAACAACGCGTCTAAATGCGTTTGGTTATAATCAGGGTAAAGAATACGAAGGATTTCTTCGTAATGCTTGTTCTCTAAAGTATGTGTATCCATCGATTTTATTTTAACTTTTGAAGGATGTACTTCCAAAAGATTGGTGAACAAATCCATCACCAACCCATTAGTTTCTATTAAGGTACCATCCATATCAAAAATCATCGCTTTGTACAAAATACCACCTCTTGTTTAGTTTATTTTAACACATAATTGATTATTTTGTATTGATTTTAGATAAAATGGATGCTTTTTGTTAATAAAAAAAGCATCCTACACATGAGGATGCTTCAAGCAAATCAATCCTTTAAACAATACCTTCTTCAATCATCGCTTCATAAATTCTGAAGAATGAAGCAATATTTGCACCTGAAATCAGATCATATGGGTTTTTGTATTTTCTCGCAGCTGTATAAGCTTTAAGAAAAATATCTCGCATAATGCCTTTTAGCTTGTCATCGACTTCATCATAACTCCAAGGGTAATGTGAAGCATTTTGACTCATTTCAAATAATGATACCGCTACCCCGCCTGCATTAGCAGCTTTACCTGGGGCGAATAAAATTTGGTTTTGAGAAAAATAGTCTTCTGCATCTAATGTACAAGGCATATTTGCGCCTTCAGCTACTAAGTAACAGCCATTTTTCACCAATGCCTTAGCATCCTCTAAATCGAGTTCATTTTGAATGGCACAAGGCAAAGCAAGCTCACACGGTTGCTGCCACAATTCTTTAGGATTCGGTCCATATAAACAGTCGTGCCTATCTTTATATTTAGTTGTTAAATCGCCATTACTACAAAGTTCACTGACAGATTCCATGTTAAGTCCATCAGGGTTATAGATGAACCCCTTGACATCAGACATACCACAGACAATACCACCCAAATCATGCACTTTCATTGCAGCATGAAATCCAACCTTACCTGAGCCAGAAATAATGACTTTTTTACCATCTATTCTCTCACCTCTATAAGTTTTTAACATTTCACAAACAAAATAACATAAGCCATAGCCCGTGGCTTCTTTTCTAACTAAAGAACCCCCATAAGAAAGCCCTTTGCCTGTTAAAACACCGTTTGACTCATTCTTGATTTTTTTATACATGCCATATAAATAACCAATTTCCCTATTCCCGACTCCGATATCGCCCGCAGGCACATCTGTGTCCGGTCCAATGTGTTTGGATAGTTCTAACATGAAATTTTGGCAAAACCTCATGATTTCACCGTCTGACTTTCCAGTCGGATTAAAATCACTACCGCCCTTACCACCACCAAGTGGCAAGCCTGTTAGTGCATTTTTAAAGGTTTGTTCAAACCCTAAAAATTTCATTGTAGATTCATTGACGGTAGGATGAAATCTTAACCCGCCTTTAAAAGGACCTAACAACGAATTAAACTGTACACGGTAGCCTCGGTTAACTCTCGTATTGCCTTTATCATCTACCCATGTAACCTTAAACTTGATAAGTCTTTCTGGTTCGATCAAACGCTCCATAATCGCATGTTTTTCGATTGTTGGCGTATGAACAATTAACTCATCCATCGACAAAAAGAAAGTCTCTACAGCCTGAATAAATTCTGGTTGAAAGGGATCTTTCTTCATTACATCTTCAAAAACTCTTTGTAAGTACGGACTCTTGAACATTGACATTTCCTCAAATGGTATTTTTTTTATAAATCGCTTTGATTACACCTCTATTAAAACGCTTATTTCTTAGATTGTCAATGCTAAACAAAGCCTTTTTTAGGGTTTTTTGGATTTTTCAATATTTCTTTGTGAAAACGCTATCTTTTACTAATTTGTATTCTTTTTCATCAGACCAAATTTGTTTTGATAAGGGTAGGTATCTTTCTGAATATGTGTATCGTATGCTTCATAAAAATAGGTTTGTATGTTGGTTTTTTTAGACCATTCAAGCATATTTGATATATACTCGATTTGGTCAGCTACGTTTGTGGGGTTTTCTATGTTTGAAGAGGATCTTGGCCACCCGGTTTCAGTAATAATAACGGGTTTATTTAAATGCTCTATGGTTGCCTCAACGAAACTAGCGACATACAAATGGGCTTCGGAAACGGATTTATCTTGGAAATATGGATGCAGGTTTATTCCCACGATATCCACTTCTTTAGCAATATTCTTCAAAGAAGTATTCCAAAAGTATGCATTTTCTGCATAAATAACAGGCTGTTTAACCATTTTTTTTACCATGTGTATATATTTAATAATCTCGACAGGGGAGACCATGTTGATGGTCCAAGCTGTTTGGTTATCATTACCTACACAAACCTGTTTAACGATCGATTCATATCGGTTCGAACAATCAATAAGCACCTCTATTTTAGCTTGATTTTCTCTTTTGTTAAAAATGATGTCTTTTGTTTTCAAAATAGCACCATTAGAAGTGTTTTGATTTATCACTTCACCTTTAAAACTAACCCCTAACATCACTTTTAAAGGTAATTGTTTCTCTTCGATGACTTCGAGTACTTTTAAAGCAAATTCTGATACATCATAAAGCCGTAACATTTGAAATCCTTTTTTTATAATGGCGGTCAGTTCATCTTCAATGATGCTTTGATAAGCTTGCCCTCTATCCGCTTCATAACATGCTTTTGACTCTTGGTAACAAATTGATTTTAATTCATTCATTTTTCCACCTCACACTTCAATAATAACACAGTGTAAAAACGTTTTCATTTTTTATGCAACAATTAGATAGCGCTATGTTAAAATAAAAATGAAGAGGTGAATTTATGATTGTAGGATGTGTAAAAGAAATCAAAAAATATGAATTTAGAGTAGGCTTAACTCCAAATGCAGCAGGTGAGTATGTTAGGTCTGGTCACACCGTTTTAATTGAAAAAGAAGCCGGTATTGGCTCAGGTTTTACCGATCAAGAATACTTGGATTTGGGCTGTCAAATCGTAACAGATGCTAAAGAAGTTTGGTCAAAAAGTGACATGATTGTAAAAGTCAAAGAACCTTTAGAATCAGAATATAATCTGTTTCAAGAAAATCAAATTCTATATACTTATTTGCATCTAGCTTCAAACAAACCACTTTATGATGCTTTAAAAGCCAAAAAAGTCCTTTCTATTGCTTATGAGACGATGGAACTCAACCATACGTTGCCATGTTTAGAACCTATGAGTATGGTTGCTGGCAGACTCTCTATCTTGGAAGGCGCAAAGTTTAGTGAAGCCTTTTATGGCGGTTCTGGTATCCTGATTTCTGGTTTACCAGGAACACCACGAGCAAAGGTTACAATTATCGGTGCCGGTATTGTTGGACAAAATGCTTGTCGAATGGCGGTAGGTCTTGAAGCGGATGTTACAGTACTTGACCTAGACGTCAAACGTTTATCACAATTGGAAGATCTTTATCACAATAAAATCAAGACACTTTACTCTAATCAACAAAACTTAAAAAAATGTATCTTAGAAAGCGACATGGTGATTGGGGCTGTTTTAATCCCTGGTGATGCTGCTCCTAAACTTATTAAAGATGAATACTTAGATGAAATGAAACCTGGATCAATCATTGTGGATGTTGCAATTGACCAAGGTGGTATATCAAACTTTTCAAAAGTAACTTACCATGACGATCCAATATATAAAGTCGGCAACGTATTATTCTACGGTGTTGCGAATATGCCTGGTTCAGTGCCTAAAACTTCATCGATTGCGCTTAATAACGCAACCCTTAGATATGGGTTAGAAATTGCAAATAAAGGCATTGATGAAGCTTTGTTAAACCCTGTCATTCACACAGGTTTGAATACTAAAAACGGCATTGGTGTATACCCAGCCCTCATCAAGCTTTTCGAACAAATTTAAGAGTCTGCTTTATCGTTAATCATCATTATTTTTTATGTTTTACCATGAAAGCTCCCTTCGATTGATATGTGTGTGGTAACCATATTGTCTCAAAGAGGAACTTTCTTTTTTTTGCTTTTTTTAGAGTCAGTATCGTGCATTATTCTAGCTGTCAATTTTATTTTTAGCTGTTTTGGGTTTAAATATCCTTGTATTAATCCGAGACTTTTCATGCTTCAATTATGCCAAAAAACCACCCTGGGCTTCCAGGGTGGTTTTCTTGTTATATAGGTCTATAACCATTATATTTCGTTACAGCCTCGTTATTATTTATAGTAAGTCTTTGTATTTTATCTTTGGTTGTCTCGCTGCCAACACTTCATCTAAACGTCTAACCACTGTCGTATATGGGGCTTTCTTGAGATACTCCGGATTTGTTTTTGCCTCTTCTGCAATGGTATTCATGATACTTATAAAATGGTCTAACGTTTCTTTAGATTCGTTTTCTACAGGTTCAATCATCAGTGATTGATGAAAAACTAACGGAAAATAAATAGTCGGTGGATGAACCCCGAAATCTAACATTCTTTTTGCAACATCTAAGGTAGTTACGCCAGTTGATTTATCTACCAAACCATCGAACACGACTTCATGTTTACACAACCCTTTTATTGGTAAATGATAATTGTCTTTGAGCGATTCTTTAATGTAGTTTGCATTTAAGACAGAAAGTGCACCAACTTTAGAAAGGTTTTCTTTCCCCAAAGTCAACATAAAACTGTATGCTTTAATTATGACTGAAAAGTTTCCATAAAAACTAGAGACATGCCCAATACTGTCTTTAGGTGTATCTAAATAGTATTTCTGGTTTTTCTTTGTGACCGTTGGTGTTGGTAAAAAGGGTTTAAGTTTCTTACAAACGCCAACAGGGCCTGAGCCTGGACCACCTCCACCATGAGGTGTTGAGAAGGTCTTATGAAGGTTGATATGGATGATATCAAACCCCATATCGCCTGGTCGAGCATATCCTAACAAAGCGTTTAAATTGGCGCCATCATAGTAAAGCAATCCATCTACTTGGTGGATTAATCGACTGATTTTTAATATGTCTTTTTCAAATATACCCAAGGTATTTGGATTTGTTAACATAATGCCGGCAATGTCATCTGATAAGGCTTCTTTAAGTGATTTAATGTTTACAGTGCCATCTTTATTAGATTTAACTTCAACGATTTCGAAACCTGCTACTGCTGCTGAAGCCGGATTGGTTCCATGCGCTGAGTCAGGCACAATCACTTTCGTCTTATGAACATTGCCTCTTTTTTGATGGTATGCCTTCATAATCATTAAGCCTGCAAGTTCTCCTTGAGCCCCTGCGTAAGGGTTTAAAGAAAACTGTGCCATCCCAGAAAGTTCTTGTAACATATAAGCAGTATCAAAATAGATTTTTAGCGATCCTTGTGTGGTCGATTGCGGTTGAAGTGGGTGAATGTTTTTTAACCCACTTAAGTCTGATATTTCTTCATTAATCTTAGGATTATATTTCATTGTACAAGACCCGAGTGGGTAAAAGCCTGTTTCGATTCCAAAATTCTTCCTAGATACATTAGAGTAGTGTCTGACCACATCAAGTTCACTAACCTCAGGTAGATCAGCTTGGATATTTCTTCTTAATTCTTTTGGAATCTGATTGTGCAAATCATAGTTTGATGAAACTTTGGTCCCCAAAGAAGCGCCTATTCTAGATGTTTTCGATAATTCAAATATCAAGGTATCATATGGTTTCATTTAGAAAACCCCCTTATCGCTTCGACAAACGCGTCAATTTCCTGTCTGGTGCGTTTCTCAGTAGCCGAAAACAAAATTTTGTTTTCGCTCACTTTCAATCCTGATAAAAACCCTTTTTTGATTAAATAGGTTTCGAGTTTATCGATGTCTAGCGTTGTTTCCAAGAGGAATTCTTTCAAAAAGAAACCTTGATAGACACGTTTGAATAACTTTGTCTCTAATAGTTTTTCTTCTAAATAGTGACTGTTAGTGTAACAATGATCATTGACTTCTTCTAGCCCTTTTTTACCCATAATTGAAAGGTAAATTGTCACCCAAAGTGCCATTAGAGACTGATTTGAACAAATGTTAGAGTTTGCTTTTTCACGTCTGATGTGTTGTTCTCTAGCTTGCAATGTCAATACGAAGCCTCTTTTACCGTCAACGTCATTCGTGATTCCACAAATGCGTCCAGGCATTTTTCTTAATAACTTGTCAGTGGTCGCTAAATAACCGATATAAGCACCACCAAAAGACAGAGGTACGCCTAAAGTTTGACATTCACCACAAGCAATATCTGCACCCATTTCTCTAGGCGATTTAATCACGCTTAATACTTGTGGGTCAGCGTGAATAATCGATAATCCAGAAGCCTCTTTGATGACCATACTCAAAGGTGTAATGTCTTCAATTATACCGTATTTGTTAGGTACCTGACTGATGAATCCCGCTGAATCAATCGACTTTTGTTTTAAGTCGTCAATGTCTGTTATGCCTTCTTTTTCATTGACTAACACCACTTCAATGTTACGATAAAACGCATAGGTCTTTACCACCTCTAAAACATGATTAAATACCGTATTCGAAACCAGTATTTTTTGTTTTTTTGTTTGAGCAACCGCCATGAACATGGCTTCAGCTGCTGCAGTTGAACCATCATACATAGACGCATTGGTCACATCCATACCAGTCAAGTCTGTAATCATGCTTTGGAACTCGAAAATATACTGAAGTGTCCCTTGCGCAATTTCAGGTTGATAGGGGGTATAGGCGGTCAAGAATTCTTCTCTTCTTACCAATTGAGGAATAATGGATGGTGTGTAGTGATCATACGCACCAGCCCCTCTAAAGATGATCAATTCTTTATTGCCTTTAACGATGTCGTTAAAATGTCTTCTCAGTTCTAGTTCAGACATTGCATTTGGCACTTGGTAATCTGGTCTTTTCAGTTTTTCTGGCACATCCAGAAACAAATCATCTAGTGTCTTTACACCGATTTTTAAAAGCATTTCCTGAATATCTTTTTCAGTGTGCGGAAAGTATTTAAACATATCAATTAATGAGTGATCTTTTCATATTCATTATGAGATAATAGCGTTTTCAATTCAGAAGAGTCGAGTATTTCTATTTTAATCAACCAGTTTTCGAACGCATCTTCATTTAATACCTCGGGGCTGTCAATTGGAGTCTGATTTACATCGATGATTCTACCACTAATAGGCATCAATAAGTCAGATGCCGCTTTAACTGATTCGACTGCGCCAAAAGCTTCTTTTTGATCAAAACTTGATCCAATACTTGGAAGATCCACGAAAACAACTGAACCCAATGTTTCTTGCGCGTAGTCAGTAATCCCAACGAATGCCAAATTTCCTTCAACTTTAAGCCATTCATGTGTTTGAGTGTATTTTAATTCCTTGTTAATTTTAGCCATTTTTATGCTCCTTTAATGTATTTTTTTTCATAGAATTTTCGATTTCTTATTTTTGCTTCAACCCGTTTATTTCTTATTTCTACAGTGACGATTGAACCGATTTTTACTTTTTTATCTAACATGACGTTTGCATATGAATGATTTGTATTTGGTATCATATAGCCCGTGGTAATGTAGCCAACCATCGCATCTTCTTGATAAACAATATAGCCATCTCTAGCGATGTTTCGTTCAAGTAATTCTAGTCCCATCAAACGTCTTTCAAGTCCCTTTTCTTTTTGAGCAGCTAAAACGTCTCTTCCTATGAAAGGTTTATCTAGTTTACAGAAAAAACCAAGTTGAGCTTCAAGTGGTGTAATAAAGCCATTGATCTCATGACCGTACAAAGGGAGTCCGGCTTCAAATCTAAGCGTGTCTCTCGCCCCTAATCCACAAGGCGTTACGCCAAGAGAGGTGAGGCGATCAAATAGTTTTACAGTCGTTGGATTAGACGCATATAGTTCAAACCCATCTTCACCGGTATACCCACTTCTTGATATCATGATGCGCTCATTATTAAACATAAAATAATCAAACTGCATAAAAGGCAATTGACTGACACCAGGGATGATGGTTTCTAAAAAATCTTTTGCTTGTGGTCCTTGAATGGCCAATTGACCATAAAACCCAGAGACATTCTCCAATACTAAATCATATCCGTTGAGATGTTTCTTAAGCCATTCATAATCTTTATCCGCATTTGATGCATTCACGACGAGTAAAAATTCATCAGAATGAATCATGTAGACCATTAAATCATCCACAACCCCACCAGAAGGTTCTAGTAAGAGCGTGTATAAAAGTTTGTTCTCGGATAGTTGTGTGAAATCATTGGTAGAAACATCGTTTAAAAACTGTCTGGCATCTTTGCCTTTTAAACGTAATTCGCCCATGTGAGAACAATCAAATAAGCCTGATTTTTCTCTTACTGCTTTGTGTTCGTCGAGTATGCCTTTATAACTAACAGGCATATCAAATCCTCCAAACTCGGTCATCTTTGCCTTTAAAGCAAGGTGTCTATCATAGAGACACGTCTTCTTTATATCCATCCAAACCCTCCTTGAATAAATCATAGAACTCATCATTCTTTAATCCAATAATGTATGTGTCTATCTTGATTGTGCTCAATCTATCTTTGATGCTTATTAGGTCAAAAGGTGTTAATAAAAGCAGTTGTCTGATGGCTTCTATGTCACCAAGACTGAAGAAATCACCATAAATCACCATATCCTCAATCAACCCTTTTTTCACATCTACTTTTATGCCAATCGTACCTGCATCAAAACGTTTTTTATTGACAAACTGATAGGGTGGGTTAAACCCTTCAATGAATGCGTTCAAAGAAAATTCTTTCATTTTTTCAAAAACTCTTTTTTCTTGCGATGCACTTAAGGTATAAACCCCATCGGTTAGGGTGTATTCAATTCGCTTCTCAAATAAGTCTATTGGTTCGTTAATAATGGTTTTCATATTGACGACTCTTTGTCTTACAGACTCAATGCCTTTTGAGATTAGCTTATCATTTGAGGGTGTAATGGACTTGACCAGTTTCTCAAAATCGGTATCGTAAAGAATCGTACCATGTAAGCATGAGCCATGTTCATTCCGATAAAAAGCATTTCCTGAAAACTTCTTTTCCCCGTAAAGAATGTCATTTCTACCTGAGACTGTGACTTCAATGTTCATTGAGTCAAAAACACTTTTGATTTTGATTAAAGCTTCTTTGAATAATTGATCTTTATTGTGTGTTTTAGATAAGAAGGAATACTTGATACAACCTTCATCTGAATAAACTGCACCACCACCAGATAGTCTTCGAAACACATCGATGTTTTCCTTTTTCACATAAGTTTGATTCACTTCAGTATCTATTAATTGATTCTTTCCTATAATCACCGCACCAAACACATGCCATATGAAAAATAAGTCTTCCTTTAAATCTTCTAATAATACTGTTTCTAAAGCAAAGAAAAAGGGATCTTTCTGTCTGCCATATTTGCTTAAATCTACTGTTTTCATATAAGACTCCTTACACCCTCTATTATACAATATAAAACGCTTACAAGAATCATGAAAATTCTTTTTTTAAAAGTGTTTAAAATAACCTACCTGTTTAAAAAAAGAAACAAAACTGTTTCTTATTCTCCAATTAAAACGGCTCTAACAGGAGAAGCATCTAGGCCTTTGAGTTTCAAGGGTAGTGTGATTAAGGTGTATGTGTTTGCGTCTATATCTTTTAAATGGATGCCTTCTAAAATAATGATGTTTTTGCTCATCAAAAGTTTGTGAGTTGGATGACCTTCTTGACTACGCTCAATCCCTAAAGCATCAATACCCACACCCTTAATGCCTATTTCAGACAAATAAGCTGCAGCATCTTGCTTTAAATAAATAAAACTAGGGTTAAATGTGTCATCCCATGAGTTTTTGGTTTTAAATAAAACAAAACTATCTTTTTGAATGTCAAAGGGTAATAAATCTTCTTTGCTGATGCCATCTTCAACATGTGTCAAATCAATGACTCTACATTCTGTGATATAGTCTTCTAATTTTGCACCAGAAGAGGTGCTTCCATCTTTTAACATGTGAAGGTTAAAATCTACGTGCGTCCCTGTATGCACATTTAAGGTGATATCTGTCTCATAATGACCGTGTTCGTCATGGTTAGACACGTTCTTGAAAATAGGTTTTTTAGAGTCATAGTTTTTATAAACTGTCATATCTTCCGATATTAAAACAGAAATATCATAAAGTTTCATTAAAAGTCCTCCCCGGTTTTTAGTTTAATTAAATCATATAATTCTTTAGCATCTTTATACCGAATGAGTTTCTTATCTTGATGCTTTATTTCATTTCTAAGATCGTCAATGAATTGCCATGAAAGTTCTATTTCATCCCACCTTGTAAACAGTGATTTGTGGTCTTGGGTCATATCCAAGATTAATTTTTCATAGGCTTCTGGCATGTTGCCTACAGAATTACAGGCGATGCAATACTCTAAATCTACTTGTTCAACGTCATTTCTTAGCCCAGGAACCTTAGAGTTCAATGTCAAACTAATCCCATCCAGTGGGGCAATTTTAATATGTAACTTATTTGTTTTTAATGGTAAATCCCATTTATGTTGTTCAGGCGTTTCATTGAATTCGATGATGATCACTGACTCTTTTTCTTCTAAAGCTTTACCTGTTAATAAATAAAAAGGCACACCTTTAAATCGCTTTGTATTGCAGAATGCTTTTAAGAATAAGAAGGTTTCTGTGGTTGAATCAGACGGAATATTCGGTTCATCTAAATAGCCCTCATATTGTCCAATTACCAGTGAATCCATATCGAAAGTTAACTTTTCAAGAACTTCAACTTTCTCGTTTTTTAGGTCCTCACTTTGATAAGTTTGTGGCACTTCCATGGCTACTAAAGCAAGCATTTGTAAAAGGTGGGATTGAACCATATCCTTTAATGCGCCTGCTGTGTCATAATAGAGTGCTCTGGATAAAATGGTGTCAGTTTCTTTAACAATGATTTTCACACTTTTAATGGAATCGTTGTTCCAAGTTCCCTCGAATATTTTATTGGCAAATCTCACAGTTAATATATTTTGAAGCATTTCCTTACCTAAATAATGATCAATACGGTAAATTTGTTTCTCGTCAAAATATGACCATAAGAGCTGATTGATTTCCTTTGCCGAAGTCAAATCTTGACCAAAAGGTTTTTCAAACGTGATGGAACTTGTAACATCGCCCTTTTCAATCAGTTTTGAGTCTCCAATGTTGGTTGCAATTGTTTTGAGTAAGTCAGGTCCAACCGCAAGATAAAAAACCTTTCGAAAGGATGTTTCATACTGACTGATATGTGTTTTTAAGGCTTGATAATCGGATAACTGATCCACTTCTAGTTTGAAATATTCTAGATAAGGACTTAAAAAGGCAATATCTAAGCCTACTTTGGTGTTTTTTGAAACATAGTCAAGATAATCTTTAGTTTGGTAGTCTCTTCTACCAATTGCAAGGATTTTAGTTTCTTTATCAAGCAATCCTTCTTTAAGTAGTTTTTCAATAGCTGGCAATAGTTTTCGACTCGTTAAATCGCCAGTGGAACCAAATATGGTAATCAATGTTTTCATAGTTTATTAAAAGCGAATATGCTTATTCCTTTCTAGACACATCGTACAACGTATGATTTAAAAATTGCTTTGATTGTCGTGTTTTTACTGTGTTCATTCACGTATTATTTGTTTTATGATTCTAATGACATTATAACACGTAATGTGTGATACTATCTATTTCTTGCCTATGTCCTAATGATGAAAAAAAGTTTGGATTTCTCCAAACTTTAGTTAATATGATCTAAAATGCATTTTGCCAATCCATAAACGTCTTTAATAGGTAAAGCACTTAAAGCTACCCTAATAGCGCCACTTAATGGAATAACGAAAATATCATCTTTTAATAACGACTGATAGGTCTCAGTAGGGTGTTCACATGGTATGGTTACGAAAAAACCATGGGTGTATGGATAGGTTACCAATCCACATGTTTTTGCCTCTTTCATAAAGAGATTAGCACGTTGTTGAAGTAAGTTTCTTACACACTTTAACTCTTCGATAAATGCGTTTTTGTCTGCCTGATTGCTATCTAAAAGATTCATGATTTGAATTGGGGTTGTCGGTGGACAACTCCAAGTACTTCTTGCCTTATAAAGACAAATGCGTTCGAATTCTTGCATGATGGTTTTATCATTTGAAAGACCAATCAATGCGCCCCCTCTAAGTCCATAGACGCCAAACGTCTTTGAAGCTGAAAATGCCACTGTGATTAACATGTTAGACTCAATGGATAGAAAATTACTAAACCGTTTTCTAGTTTCTTCAAAAGACTCATCTGCATAATCCAAATAGGCAATATCGTAAATAAATATAACTGGGTGTTTTTTACCTAGTTGATCCAAATGATTTAGTATGTTTTTAAGCTCATTTTGCGTGAGCGAGTATCCTGTTGGATTTTGACATGGATCGTTGATCAACACAATGAGTTTTTTTGTTTTTTCTACGACTTCAAGCGTCTTTTCAACAAAGCCTTCCATGTTGAAATGGTTGTCTTTGAAAAGCGGATAGGTCTCATAGTTTGCCCCTGTTTGATGGATGATTGCCTGATAATTACTCCAAAAAATATCTGGAAGTAACACCAAGTCCCCTTTGGCAGCATAATTACCCAATACAGTACTTAATGCCCCACTAGCGCCAGGTGTTGCCAAGACTTTTCTGACAAACTTTTGTTCAATCAAGTCAAATTGGTTACCAAAAACCCATTTGCTGACTGCTGTCTTAAAAGGTTCTCCGCCATCCACAGGTGGATAAGCCCTAAGTTTTTGTGAATCCATCTCACATCTTAAGCGTTCAATTGACTCAAAAGCCAACAGCTTGCCATCATCGTCTAAAAGTGCCCCGATGGTTGCATCCACACAAGTTGGACAGACAATTTTACGTTTTTTAGCATTGGCCCCAATCGACAAAATGTCATCTGCTAGTTCAAACGTCTTTGAAAAGTCGTTCGCAAAATTCATATTTTTCTCCCCTTTATATAATCATAAAGCCAGCATAGGCTGGCTTATCATTTAATCGCATCTAAAACTTTTTTAGGATTTTCCAAAAAGAGTCTTTCGGCATAGGCACGGCCATATTTTTTATACACTTTTTGATAGGCTTTTTTTAAGTTAGGTTTTCTTGTCGACATATTATGTGAGTCAGAAGCGACGATATCAACAAGTTGATGTTTCAATAAGTAGCGTGATAAAAAGCGTCTTTTTAAACCTTCACTGCCAATAATCGCAGCAGCATTTACCTGAATCAGTGCGCCTGTTTTCTTCAATTTGGAGTAATCTGATTTTTTAAGATAACTATAGCGTTCTATGTGGGCGATGATTGGCTTTAGCTTCAAAACTTTCAAATTATAAACCGCTTCATCTATTTGTGGGTCTACTCTGGTTGAGAATTCCACTAATACGTATGGTGTATCTTTGATGGCTAGGAGGTTATCTAGTTCTAGTAGTGAATCCCGATAATATACCTCTTTACCTAAGTATAAATGAATGGGTAGATTTAGTTCTTGGACTTTATCTTTAAGTTTCAAAAACTGTGTATCAATAAATTTCTCTTTATCTTCTTTATATCTTTTAAAATGAGGCGTCAGGATACACTCTGTAACCCCTTGTTTCACTTGTTCTTTTAACATCTCAATCGATTCTTCGATTGAGGATGCACCATCATCCACATCATTTAAGATGTGCGTATGAATATCAATCATAGTATTTGTAAGTGTATCCGTATCGTGTGCCTTTAGGGACTTTATGTTGTGTCATGCAAAAGCCAATAATTGGTGTTTGTGTTTTATTGAGTGCGCCAATGGCTTCTTTGACCATCCCTTTTTTCGCTTTGGCATGAGCTACAACGAAAACAATACCGTCTGAAATCTTGTTAATAAATAAAGCATCACTGACAACCAATACAGGTGGTGTATCGATTAAAATATAGTCATATTCGCCTCTAAGTTCTTGGAATAACTTAAAGAGTTTTTCAGATTGCAAAACATTCGAAACAGAGGTGGTTTTTTCACCTGTTGTAATATAGTCAACTTTATCCTCTGATTGAGAAATTAAATTTGCTTTTTCGATTTTGCCTAATAAATAATCGGTTAGACCGTTTTTGTTTATTACGCCATATACGCGGTTTACTTTTGGTCTTCTTAAATCCAGGTCCACAAGCAATACTTTCTTGCCACTTTGAGCCAAAAGATAGGCAAGATTAGAGACTAAAGTCGTTTTACCTTCTGATTGCATGGAAGAGGTGAACTGAATCACTTTATATTTTCCGTCAATATTTGCATATTCTAGGTTAACCATTAACTTCTGCAAGGATTCTGTTACATATGAATTTGGTGAATCTCTAGCGACCAAGTATTGATAATTACCGGTTTCTTTTTTTTCAAATAGTTTCATATTATAATTCCTCCTTCACTTCAAAGTTAGGAATAACGCCTAAAACTTGAATGTCAAAATCGTCCTCAAGTTCATCTTTCTTACGATAAGTATTGTTAGTTAGTTCTTTAACCAATACGATACCTACGCCGATGATGCCACCTAAAAGAATGCCAATAATCACGTAAAGTGTCTTATTTGGTGACGCATATACACCTACTTGAGGTACGGTTGTTGCGTTACTGATTTTGCCCTTAAATGATGAAAAAGTTACATCATTATCTGCAATGGTTCTTGCAGAAATCATAATTTGTTCTACAATGTCTTTTGAAAGTTTAGGATCCGCGGATTGATAACTTACGTAAACAAAGAATGTTGTGTTTGAAGAAGTCACGCTGAGACCCTTACGTAAGTCAGCGGCTTTCATGTCTAAATCTAGTTTCTCGATGACATCGTTTAGGACAATGTCTTTTTTCATAAATTCTGCAATAGACGGTACCAACCTAAGGGCTGTTGTATAATCAAATCCCAACTCAGATGATGATTCTACTTGTACAATAATATCTGATTTAGATTCATACATTGGGGTTGCGATTCTAAATGCATAAACACCTGCAACTAGGGCTATTAAAACGGTTGAAATGCCAATTAATAACCAATTTCTTAGTAAAATATTAATCAGTTCAATCAGACTAATCCCTTTTTCTTCTTGATTTTCCATGAAAAAATCTCCTTTAATTTTAATTTATACTTTGTATCTTAAGTTAATTATAGCATAGACTCATGTTAGATATCTATACTCATTCGCCTATTAGCTTTAATTCATGCTATTTAGTTTTTTTCATTAATTCAATGACTTTATCAATGTCTTTCTTAACTTCTTCTAGAGAGGTCATCCAAAATGCACTATCTGTCACATCAATACCCATAGATTTAGCTGCCTCTTCCACACTTGCCTTACCAGTAAGCGCGAGAAGTTCATCATAACGTTTTAAGAATGCTTGGTTATCTTTTTGATACAAACTGTAAAGGCCTTTGCCAAATAACAAACCAAATGCGTAAGGAAAATTATAGAAATTCAACCCTGCGCTATAATAATGTCCTTTATTCAACCACATATAAGGGTGTAAAAACTCAGCATCAAGTCCGTCTTGGTACGCCTCTTTTTGAGCCTCAAGCATCCAAGTTTTCATCTTATCTTTAGAAATTGGACCTGTAGCGTTTTCAAACAGTTTGGTTTCAAACATGTATCTAGAAAGAATATCAATGACTACTTGAGTGTCGCCTTGTAAAGAGATTTCAAGCACCGATAACTTTTCTTCATCTTTCTCTAGTTCGTTATATAGTTTATTCATCACGATGGTTTCACAGAAAATGGAAGCGGTCTCTGCTAAAGGCATTGGATAACTCCAGTTTAGCGGTGCTTCTTGATTGATGACTTCACCATGATACCCATGGCCTAATTCATGTGCAAGCGTGGAAACATCAGACAACGAGCCTGTGAAATTCAGTAAGAATCGAGATTGTTTAATTTGAGGTTGATTAGAACAAAAAGCGCCACCTCTTTTCCCTTTTTTAGGAAACGCATCAATCCAGTGGTTATCAAAGGCCTTTTTTGCAAAATCTCCTAGACGATCGGAGAAACCATAAAACGAATCTAACACGGTTTTTTGAGCTTCTTCAAACGTATAAGTTTTATTTAGTTTGCCGATTGGAGCGAATAAATCATAAAATGGTAGTCCATTTTCATGTCCCAAATAAATTGCTTTTTCTTTTAAATAGTTAGCAAAATAGGGTCTGTATGCTTTCATTGCTTCAATCATGGCATCTAAGGTAGCTTTTTCCATGTGTGAGGATTCTAAAGTCTTTTCTAATGCAGTTTTATATCCTCTTAATTCATTCATCAAAGTGACTTCACGTTTAATATTTGACAACCCCATTGCAACCGCATCTGCAATCGGTTCGTAGGCTTTCAATTCAGCTTCATAGGCTTTTTTTCTAACATCTTGATTGTGATCATAAGCAAGATTTCTAACCTCACTGAGTGTGATTGTTTTTGCATCCATCTCAACGGGTAAGTTTGCTGTTAATAGCCCTTGTAGCTGGCCCCATTGTCCTGAAGCAACTTGGCGCATTTTGGCATAAAGAATTTCTTCCTTTTCTGACAACAAATGTTTTGCTTGTTGTTGTTCAAGCGTTAAAATGTATAAATATTCATTAACAACCGAACTCTTAGATGCAAGTTCGTTTAAGTCAACGTCTTTAATCCATCTTGATACCCACACATTTTCTTTTGTTACCGAAGAAAAAAGCTGTTGCAGACGCGACAAATACCCCAATGCTTCTTGGTTGGTAACATCGGTTGCAGTTGTTAAACTTGCGTAAGCATATAGACTATGTGCGATGTGTTCGATTTGTTCTTGAAGCCTCAAGTAAGCTTCTAAGAAATCTAAATCGCTATAGTGCTCTTTTGAGGCAACAAGCGTCTTATATTCTTCTAAAAGTTTTTCTGATTTTTCAATGTCTTTTAAATAAGTCTCGTCAAATCCTAAGTATAAGTCGTCTAAATTCCAATTCATATTAATGTCCTCTTTCTGCTTTTAATTCAAAAAGCTGGTCTCTAAGTTCGGTAGCCAGTTCGAAATCCAATTCTTTGGCTGCTTGTTTCATTTCTCGTTCTAGTTTTAGGATGGTACGATCAAGATCTTTTTGTGTGTAACGTTTTTTAGGTTTGTCTTCTTCGTAATCTTGTTTCATAGAAATGTCTGCGCGAATGTCTTTTTGAATGGTCACCGGCTTGACGTTGTATTTTTCGTTGAATGCCAGTTGAATGGTTCTACGTCTATTGGTTTCAGATATAGCCTTATCCATCGCATCAGAGATTTTATCAGCATACATGATGACATGACCATTTTGGTTTCTTGCAGCTCTACCAATCGTTTGAATCAAACTGCGCTCGCTTCTTAAAAAGCCTTGCTTGTCGGCGTCAAGTATGGCCACCAATGACACCTCTGGCAAATCAAGTCCTTCTCTTAATAGATTGATTCCAATTAAAACATCGTATTTGCCAAGTCTTAAATCTCGTAGAATTACGATTCTTTCAAGTGATTTGATTTCTGAGTGGAGGTATGCCACTTTTACCCCTAGTTTTTTGAAGTAAGCTGTTAAGTCCTCGCTCATTCTAATGGTAAGTGTGGTGACCAACACACGTTCGTTTTTTTCAATTCTTTTGATGATCTCTGCGTACAAATCATCAATTTGACCAAATGATTTTCTAACTTCTATTTCTGGATCAATTAAATAAGTTGGCCTAATAATTTGTTCAACAATAGGTAATCCTCTAGAGAGTTCATAGTCTCCAGGCGTTGCAGATAAGTAGATTACGTTGTCTAATTTATCTTCAAACTCATCGAATTTGAGTGGTCTATTATCGAGTGCACTGGGCAATCTAAACCCAAAGTCAACAAGCGTTTGTTTTCTTGATCTATCCCCATTGTACATACCTCTTACTTGCGAAACCGTTACGTGAGATTCATCAATGATCATCAAAAAGTCTTTTTTAAAAAAGTCAATGAGCGTTGATGGGGTTTCACCTTCTTCTTTTAGCGTTAAATGTCTTGAATAGTTTTCAACCCCTGGGCAAACGCCAATCTCTTCTAACATTTCAATGTCATATTTCGTCCGCATTTGAATACGTTCTGCTTCAAGCGGTTTTTCTTCATCTTTAAAGTACAAGATACGTTCTTGAAGCTCATTTTTGATTCTTCTTATGGATTCTTTTAGTTTCTCTTTATTAGTCATAAAGTGAGATGCAGGGAAGATTGTAACGTAATCTAGCGTTTCTAGGGTCTGACCTGTTAAAACATCAAACCTCTTGATTCTATCAATTTCATCCCCAAAAAGTTCAATTCGAATGCCGTTTTCTCTAGTATTTGAAGGGATTATCTCAACAGAATCTCCACGGACTCTAAACGTGCCGCGATGAAAATCAACATCGTTTCTTTGATAGGTCAACTCCACCAATTTATTGAGAAGTCCATTTCTTTTGATGGTATCTCCAACCCTTAAAAACACAATTGAGTTTTTATAGTCATCTGGATCACCAATTCCATAAATACATGACACAGACGCCACGACGATGACATCATCTCTTTCAAGTAAAGAAGCAGTCGCGCTATGTCTCATTTCATCGATTTCATCGTTAATCGAAGCATCTTTTTCTATGTATGTATCCGAGGTAACGACATATGCTTCTGGCTGATAATAATCATAGTAGGAAATGAAATACTCTACTCTATTCTCAGGAAAAAAGGCTTTTAGTTCACTATAAAGCTGTCCTGCTAGCGTTTTATTGTGTGCTAAAACGAGTGTTTTCTTTCCCATCTTTTCGATGATATTTGAAATTGTAAAAGTTTTTCCGGTACCTGTGGCCCCTCTTAAAACTTGTTGCTTGATTCCAGTTTTAAAGTTCCTAGATAGCGTATCAATCGCTTCGATTTGATCGCCCATTGGTTGATAGGGTGCGACCAATTTAAACTTTGACATCGTATCACTTCCTTTTAGTATCTATTATACATAATAGAGTACAAAAAAGCACGGAAAACGTGCTTATTTGAACGGATTATCTTCTGTGTCCAATCGAGAAACTCGAGATGGGTTTATAATGTTTTCAGCAATATTTTTTAAATGATCGCCAATCCTTTCCATATTCGAAAGAATTTCTACATAGTTGGTTTTAGATGTAAAGTTAAATTCTCCTGTTTTAAGTCTTTCCACATAATTCAGTCTGAACTTTTCTTCAAGTTTGTCTGTAATGTTCTCATATTCAATCGCAAGTTTAGCTTTATCCAAATCATTATATATAAAAGAAGCCATGGTTACATCAAACATTTCTTCAAGTACTTTGTAGTATTGTTTTAAATCCTCAATGCCTCCTTGAGACAGCGTTTGGTTTTCCTCGTATCTAAGCTTGAAAAAACCAATTAAGTTGCTTAAATGATCGCCGATGCGTTCGAAATCTCTTATGGTATCTAAATCTCTAGAGAGTCGATTGGAGTCCTTAAATGAAAGTTCGTTATTTCTTACTAAGTTAATCATGTAATCATGCAAACGTTTGTCGTAATCATCCAAAGTATGTTCTAGTTTTTCTGCTTTTTCTATGCCTTCTGGTAAATTATCAAAACTGTAATTCTTCGTTAATTGGAAATAGTTTTGAGCAATACTTCCCATCTTGTTGATGCCTTTTTTAACATAATATAAGGCAAGTGACGGCGTTTCTTGTAAAATAGATTCCTTTATGATTACTTCTAATTCATCATTATGCTTCTTTTCTTTGATGACAAAAGTGGCGATTCTAATCATACGGTCCATAAAGAAGAATAGTATCATCGTAGTAACAATATTCATAAACATATGGGCAAATGCTAGCGTTGCCATTGAATAAGCACCTAAAAAGTGTGTCTCAACCCAAGAAACCATATGATAATAAGGCCACAAGAGTACTAAGAAAACAACGGTTCCAAAAAGGTTAAACATAATGTGGATGGCTGATAATCTTTTTGACTCTAAAGACCCATTAATGGATGCAATCACACTGGTAATGGTAGTCCCTATATTTGCCCCTAAAATTAAAGGAAGCGCACCAATAAGTGAGAAAGTGACAACCCCTGAGGTTGCATTCAAGTGATATAGTTTTTGAATAATCCCAATTGCAGCGGATGAACTTTGAACAAAAGCAGTAAATAAAGTCCCAAATGTGACTCCATAAAGCCAAAATGCTCTATTAGAGGTGTCTGAGAATAACAAGAATAAATCTTGGATGTATTCATTGGCTACAATGGTTTTAAGTCCATCCCCCATGACTTCTAATCCAAAGAATATTAACCCGAATCCAAGCAAAGTTGTCCCAATGTTTAAAATGAGTTTACGTTTAAAAAACACAAGCATTACAACTGCAATAAATACCATTAATAGGGCATAATCTGCAATTGGTAATCCAATTAAAATCGAGGTCATAGTGGTGCCTATATTCGCCCCAAATATCACGCCTACTGATTGTTTTAAAGTCATTAATCCGGCAGTGACTAAGCCAATCACAAGCACGGTTGTTCCAGAAGAGGTTTGAAGAATCACCGTTAATACAAAGCCCATAATGATGGCTTTCAAAGGGGTGTTGGTAGTCTTCTCAATAAGCATGCGCATTTTATTACCTGCGGAACGCTTCAACCCTTCTCCCATTAAGTCAATTCCGTACAAAAATAAGCCTAATCCACCTAGTATAAACAGTAGATTTTGAGTGGTATCGTTCATATATTTATCTCCTTTTTTCAATCAAATCATAAAAAAAGATGCTAAAATAGCACCTTTTTACGGTTCAACTTTACGATATTTAAAGTTTCGATTAAGTCTCTAAAACATTGTTTCATCGAAATCACCTATCTTTTTAGATATCTTTAAACTTGTTTAATTAAGAAATCTTACTCACCAATTGGTATAGTTCTTCTGTTGAAGCGTTTTTCATAGACAACACTTCTTTAAATGGTAAATACATCATTTTGGAGTTCATAACACCAATGGCAACACCAAACGTATGATGATTGATTAAGTCAATGGCATATGCGCCCATTCTACCAGCTAGAATACGATCTTCGGCTGAAGGAGAACCCCCTCTTTGAACATATCCCAATACTGTTGCCCTACAGGCAAAACCACTTTTTTCAGTGATTTCATCCGCAAGATCATGCACATTAGTGATATTTTCAGTAATCACGATAATGGCATTACGTCTGCCTTCGTTTTTGTGTATCTTCAACCTATTTATTAAATCTTCTTTTTCCATTTGGTGTTCTTGTGTAATGATAAATTCTGCCCCACAGCTTAAGCCTGCCATAATGGCCAAATCTCCGCAATTACGCCCCATCGTTTCAACGATAGAACAACGTTGGTGCGAAGAAGCGGTATCTCTAAGTTTATCGATAGCATCTACGATGGTGTCTAAAGCAGTGTGAAATCCGATAGTGAAATCAGTGCCTGCTAAATCGTTATCAATCGTCCCTGGAATCCCAATAACTGGAAACCCCATTTCGGTCAGTGCTTGTGCGCCCCTATAGGTTCCATCACCACCGATGACAACCAAACAATCAATGCCTGCTTTCTTTAAATGTTCGAGTGCTTTTTGTCTCACTTCAATTTCTTGAAATGATTTTAGTCTTGCAGTACCTAAAATAGTGCCCCCTTTTTGGAGGATTTCAGATACACTCTTTCGAGACATTTTTTCAAAGTTTCCTTCTGTTAGGCCAACATATCCATCCATGACACCATAAACTTCGTGTCCGCTATTTAAACCAGCTCTCACAACAGCTCTGATGGCTGGATTCATGCCTGGCGCATCTCCGCCAGAGGTCAATACAGCTATTTTCATATTTCCACCCCAAATCGCCTTCATTATATCATGTATTTAACACGATTTTTATTGGTTTTTTACATTCTAAAATGAGAAAGCGATTTCCTATAAGACTTTTTCCATTATTATGATAAAATGTAGACGTTAGAATATGAAAGGATGCATATATATATGAAAAATTTAAAAGGGGCCGCAATATTAGGCCAATCTGGTGGACCTACTAGCGTAATCAACGCAAGTGCCGCTGGTGTATTTTTGGAAGCTTTAAAACAAGAAAACATCACAGCTGTTTATGGAGCAGCGCATGGTATCAAAGGTATTTTAGACGAAGAATTTTATGACATGTCTAAAGAAGATATCAAAGAATTAGAATTGCTTAAGAACACACCAAGTTCGGCAATTGGTTCTGTTCGATACAAATTAAAACCCTTAAAGAAAGACCCTAGCGATTATGAAAGATTGCTTGAAGTATTCAAGAAATACAACATTCGTTACTTCTTTTATAATGGGGGTAATGATTCGATGGACACATGTAACAAAATCAGCAAATACTTTAAAAACGCTGGTTGGGATTGTAATGTAATGGGGGTTCCAAAAACCATTGACAACGATTTAACCGGTACTGACCATTGCCCAGGCTATGGTTCGGCTGCAAAATATGTTGCTACCACAATGATGGAACTTTACCATGATGCGACCGTATACAACACACCAATGGTAACAGTGGTTGAAGTAATGGGTAGAAACGCAGGCTGGTTAACAGCTGCAGCACAACTTGCAAAATCTAAAGGACAAGGACCAGATTTAATTTACCTACCTGAGGTTATATTTGATTATGATCAATTCTATCTAGATGTAGAAAACACTTTAAAAGCCAGAGGTAAAGTCATTGTCGTTGTATCTGAAGGTATTAAGGATAAAGATGGCAAGTATGTCCCAGAACACTATTCAAGCTTATCTACAGACTCATTTGGGCACGCTCAATTAGGTGGGACTGCCTCAATTCTAGCTGACCAAATCAAAGAAAGATTAAATGTAAAAGTACGTTCTATTGAGTTCTCATTATTACAAAGAAGTGCTGCACATTTAGCTTCTAAAGTAGACGTTAAAGAAGCCTTTATGGCTGGTGTAAAAGCTGTAAAAGCAGCTGTAAGAGGTACAACTGACAAAATGGTTGGTTTTGAAAGAGTCTCTTCTAACCCATATAAAATCAAATATAAATTGGTTTCACTTTCTAAAGCTGCAAACACAGAAAAGAAAGTTCCAGCTGAGTGGATACTGCCTAATGGACAAGGCTTAACTCAAGCATTTGTTGATTACGCATTGCCTCTAATTCAAGGTGACGATAAAGCACCTCTAGTTGATGGTCTTCCACGTTTCGCAAACCTAAAAAAAGTATTTGTTGAAAAAAAATAACCACAAACACTTAATCGTTAATTAAAACAAAGACCTTAAATACGTCTTTGTTTTTTTATTCATTTGACACTGTCATAAAAACCATTATAATGGTTATGGGCACTATAAGAAAAGGAGCATACTTATGTCGTTATTATTACCGTTTATTTTACTCATCATTGGATTTTTATTACTTGTAAAAGGTGCTGACTTTTTTGTCGATGGTGCCTCTAACATTGCTAGATTTTTTAAGATTTCATCTCTCATCATAGGTCTTACAGTGGTTGCGTTTGGTACTTCCTTGCCAGAAGCTGCCGTTAGCATTTCAAGTGCTTTATCAGGGGTTTCAGATGTTGCATTTGGAAATATAGTGGGTTCTAACATTTTTAACACCGCACTCATTTTGGGCCTATCTGCATTAGTCCTACCTCAAATCGTACACACGGATTTAATCAAAAGAGATTTGCCTATTAACTTATTAGCGGTTGTTTTATTAGTGCCATTCTTCTATTTGTTTTCAACCGATGTGAATTTAATCAATCGAATTGAAGGGGTATTGTTAATCCTACTACTAGGACTTTTCATGTATTTGTTATTAAATGACGCAAGAAACATGCGAAACTTAGACCCAACCCAACTCAAAGAAGCTCAAGAGGTTAAAGCACCTGACATGAAGATCAAAAAGGCAATCCTATTAACGATTATCGGGATGGCTGGTATTGTCGTTGGAGGCATTTTGGTCACCAATTCTGCCAAAGAGATCGCGATTGAACTCGGTATGTCTGAATGGCTTGTAGGCTTAACAATCGTCTCAGTAGGGACTTCATTACCTGAGTTAGTAACGTCTGTTGTGGCAGCCTTTAAAAAAGAATCAGATATTGCGATTGGTAATATCGTAGGGTCAAATATTTTTAATGTATTATTCATATTAGGAACAACTTCCTTATTAAAACCAATTGTTTTGAACTCAACCGCCATTATTGACTTACTTATTTTAGTCAGCATTACTGGATTTGTTTTAATCGTTTCTTTCTTCAAAAAAAGAATTAATCGTTTAAGCGGAGCATTATTGCTACTTAGCTATATTGGATATTTAACTTACATTATATTGAGAGATAGTCCTTCATTATAACCCATACATTTAACTTGGTTGTTCGTACTGAACAACCTTTTTTTATACATAAATGGTGTATTAAAAACAATACCTCTAAGTAAAATTTGCTTAATACCCCCTCTTTTTTTCTTGTTTATTTTGGCGACATACATTATAAGAGGTTACATGAGCTCTTTCGTTCACTAAGGCTAGGCGTTATTTTATTACAGCCGCCAAAAAAAGCCTGAGATTATACCCCAGGCATTAGTAATCGTACTTTAAACTAAACGTTATATTTGTTTTACAAACGACATAGCCAATTTAAACCAGTTTTGATTATGCAGATTCTCACGTTCAAAAGTCAATGGGTCATCTTCTTCTTTACAAACTTCTTTAGTCCCTAGGGATATACCATGTACGCCTTTATGGAACAGATGTAAGTCAACTAGTACACCTTGGTTTCGTAATGCTTCAAAAAACACCAGACTATTCTCAACCGGTACTGCTTTATCATCAACCGTATGAAACAAAAATGTCGGAGGCGTATTTTTGCTCACTTGTAATTCTAATGAAAACTGTTTTCGGCTTTCATCACTTATTTCCTCATAAAGTCTTTCTATGGAAGCCTCATGGGCAATGCCTATTTTTCCTGAAATAACTGGGTAGGCCAATATCATAGCGTACGGTTTTTCGAGTCCGTGATACAAATGATGTGTAACGCCCAATCTAGCCATATAATGTCCACCACTTGAAAATCCCATTAATATAATTTTGTTAGACATAACCGGCAAATCAGATGACTGAATAAGCTGATAGAAACCGGCCAATTCGTCAATAGTATCTTGTTTTTTCAGTAAAGATTCTCTGTAGTAAATGATGGCCACATGATACCCATCTTTCAAGAGCGAGTCTCTAATTGGACCTGCTTCTCTTGGTGAGGTTCTTTGATAACCCCCTCCTGGCGCAATCAAAACAATGGGTCTTATGTTCTCATCTTTTAAAAACACTTCCATGTAATTGTTTGAATTTATATAATATTTCATGATAACTTCTCCATATTCGATACAATGAACTTTAATCCATCGTAATCATTGCTTCTAACTTCAAAAACATAAACACTACTTGTATCCATAATCGATTTATACTTCTCATAAGTGGTCGAAAACATTGTCAATTCCATCGATGTTTGACCGTCATACAATTCAACAAAAGCCATTAAATGTCCAGTTTTTGTCGTTATTTCCGTCATTTTTTTGATGAGACCAATTGTTTTAGTTGACTTGCGGCTTAAATCACTCAGTCTGGTAATGTGGTGTTCATCAATATAAGATTGATACGCGATAATTGGGGTCATGCAAAGATTAAACCCCAATACTTGTTTTTCCTTTTCAATCAGTGTTTTCAAGTCATATTCCTGATAAGATTGATCTAAGATGTCTGAAACGAATAGTTCATAAGCTTTAACAGTATTATTTCTCTTTTCAAATAAAGTCTTTTTATTCAGTCCAAAACCATCTAAAGCACCACTAAAAATTAACGCCTCTAAAACGCGTTCAGACAACTCTGATCTAAGTCTGTTCTTAAAATCGTCATAATCTTTGAACTGTGATTTTTCACGTTCCTCTTTAATTTTTATCACCGTTTGAGTCCCTACGTTTTTGATAGAAACCAAAGGGTAAATAATGCCGTTTTCAGTCCATTTGAAGGTAAAATCTGACTGATTAACATCCGGGGGTAAAACTTTTATGTTTGCCTTTTGAAGTTGCTGAATGTACTGTGCTACCTGATCTACATTAGAAGCGACACTCGATAAAAGCACAGTCATAAATGCATCAAAGTAATTGGCTTTTAAATAAGCCATTTGATAGGCGATTACAGCATAAGCGACCGAGTGACTTCTATTAAATCCATAGTCAGCAAACTTGACGATATAGTCATATATTTTTTCTGATAGAGCCTTTGTTTTACCATTAGAGATTGCTTTAGACACAAACTTTTTTCTCTCATTTTCTAGAATATCATGGTTCTTCTTTGAAACACCTCTTCTAAGAAGATCCGCTTCAGCTAAACTGTAATTTGCAAAAGTACTTGCAATTTGCATGATTTGTTCTTGATAAATGATGATGCCAAAAGTAGGCTTTAAAATTTGTTCTAAGGATGGGTCGATGTAGTCATATTTTTTCCCGTTTCGTCTTTCAATATAAACATCGATATTATCCATCGGACCTGGTCTAAATAACGCAAGCAGTGCAACCAAATCTTCGAAGTTTGACGGTTTTAGTTTAGTTAAAACCCTTCTCATTCCTGGCGATTCAAGTTGGAAAACACCTTGCGTGTCAGCCCTACTTAGTAATTGATAAGTTTTATTATCTTCAAAAGGAATCTTGTTAATGTCTACCATAATCCCTCTTAAGGCTAACATTTTAAGTACTTCTTGAATGATTGACAAATTTCTAATACCCAAAAAGTCAATTTTTAAAAGGCCTAATGACTCTAAGTCACTAGCTTCAAATTGGCTTTGATATAAAGAAGATGCGCCTTCTTGAAAAGGAATGATTCTAGATAAATCTTCATTAGATAGAATAATACCAGCAGCATGTGTCCCTGTTTGTCTAGGTAAGCCTTCAATTTGCTTGGCAAGTTCTAGTAATTCAAGTGTTTTTAGATCTGTGATTTCATAGGCACTAGTGGCCTGTTTAACGATTTTGTTGGTTTCTGCAACTGAAAGATTTTGCGTGCGGCAAATGTCTCTAATCGAACTTTTAACCTGTAAAGTCTGAAAAGTTGTAATTGAGACTACTCTTTTCTTTCCATATTTTTGTGCAACATATTGAATGACTTCATCGCGTCTATTATCTGGAAAATCCAGGTCGATATCAGGCATGCTTATACGTTCTGGATTCAAGAATCTTTCGAACAATAACCCATATTGAATAGGGTCAACATTCGTAATGCCCAAACAGTATGAAACCAAAGACCCAGCAGCAGACCCTCTACCTGGTCCAACCATGATATCATTAGATTTCGCATATTTGACAAAATCCCAAACAACCAGAAAATAGTCGTTGTATCCCATTTTATCGATCACATCTAATTCATACTTTAATCTATTTCGGTACGTTCTTAAGTTTGTTAACCCTTCAATTTTAAACCGTCTATTTAAGCCGATAATGCACAAATCAGTCAAGTATGCTTTGGAATCGAATGATGGGTCTTCATTTACTTTTGGCAGCTTAAATGGTTCAAATTCAAATGAAAAATCCGCACCTTTAAAGGCTTCATTTAAATGATCAAAAACAAAAGGATATTCTGAGAATAAATCCATCAATTCTTTCTTTGTTTTAAAACTTAAATCCGCATCATCAAATCTAATATTACTGCTGTTATCGATTTTAATAAGGGCATCATATGCAAACGCTTCTTCTGGCATATAACAGGTTTTATGTACAGGTAATAATTTTACCCCATTTTCGTATCCGAGTTTGATTAATAAAGGGGCAATCACCATTTCTTCTTTTAAAGTTTGAAGCGATAATCCTAGATAAAACTTAGAGAGTTTGTTTTTATAATTTTGGATAAGTGTTTGTGCTTTTTGATGGTCGTTTTTATGTAAAGCATGATTAATATCCGATTCATAGCCTGAGGTTATAAACACTAGCCCTTCTTGATACTTAGCTAAATCCGATAAGTCTATGTGTTTTTCTTTAGATAGATTGATGAGACTCGAAATAACGACAAGGTTTTGATAACCTGTTTGATTTAAGACATAAGCATTAATAAAAGATAATTCATCATTCATCACCTTAATCCTCATTCCAAGGATCGCATTGATTTTATTCTTAGTTAATTTGAAAAACTTGTATGCGCCATACAAGTTGTTGTCATCACTGATGAAAATGGTATCATAGCCAGCTTCAATAACGCTATTAACGACAGATTCTAACCTTATCGTTGAATTTTGTAAGCTGTATTCGGTTTGAAGATTAATAAGTCCAATCATCTAATCACATCCTATTTAAAAGTATATCATAGATACCCCCTATATATTAAGAGGTAATCACTTGTTAAAGAACTTTCTAATCGGCTTGTTTTTTTCTTTTTTGATAGACAACCACACTTAGTATACCGATAGGGATTGCCAGTAATAACAAAGCATAAGCTTTCTTGACTTTTTGGTTCTCCTCAGTACCAAGAACTTCAATGCTTCTTAAATAATAACTGTGATTTCCATAAGGGTCAACTGCCAAATATAGTGCTTGATAGTGACCCTTAACTGGTTTGTAGTTTGATTCAACCAAGGTTAACTGACAGAAAAAAGAATTATCTACACACAATATATCGCTCATGAAATCTATTTGCTCATCCTTTTTAAGTCGTATCTCAGTCGATTGATACGAAGGGGCTTCTTTATCAACGACCCAAATGTCTATTTTGTGTTGGCAGGTATTTAATGATTCGTCGGTAAGGCTATAAAGAATCTCATAATACCCCACTTGATTGGTGTTGAGATCTGTTTCTATGGAAACATCCGAAATAGCTAAATGGCTAGCATTATCACTGACTTTTAAAATTAGATTTCGAGGTTCTAACTGCTTTCCAATCGGATGTGTAAGTGAGCCGCTATTAAAAAAAATCAGCGGAGGTTCTGTGTCTAGTATTTTCAATTGTCCATGATAGGTGGTAGCGTTTTGAGATTGATCCGTAGCAGTAATACTAAACGGGTACGATCCAATCTTGTCATAGTTGATTGCACGATCGTCTATACTAACGTTTAATGACACTGAATAGTTATCCGTAATGGTGTAAAAAGACAAAAAACTTGTTTCGCCAATATTTATAATAGGTGGATTCAATTCCACTATACTAGGTGCATCGTAATCTTTAACCCTAACATCCAAAAAATAAATGGCTTCATTCAAAGACGTATCGGTAAGTTTGATCCAAACAACATAAGTACCAATTCTGTTTAAATTTACAGAAAAATCATTCACGGTAACTGAAATGGCTAAAACGCTATCATAATTATCTCTATATACGATACTTTTAGTATAATCGATTACTTTTGTCCCAACGGGAACCTCAATGGGGTTAACTTTTACGAGAACAGGCGCTTCAGTATCCACAATTTTAAATGTAATTGGCTGAATGGAAGTTTGGTTATATTTCTTAGAACTTACCTTGTAATAGTGCGTATAACTTTTGACAATACTCGTATTGATGGTAGATAGAAACGTATAGTTTATCCCATTTTTTTCGATAATTAAGTAATCGTCTTCATAATTTTCTTTTAACTCAACCGTTGGAACATCCAAATAATCCTCTATAGAGGCATTTAGAGGCACTTCTACGACGATATTATTCCATATGAAAATATTATTCGTTTTCACTGTATTAAGTTGAATAATATGCATAAAAATAATTAGAACTTTTAAATACATTTTTTATCACCCAATTCATAAATACAAGTAGAAGTCGTAATTTACTTTAAAGAAAAACCACTTTTTTTAAAAAAAGTGGTTTGAGTGATTAGATTGTTTTAGCCATTTGATCTTCACGTTCTGTCAAAAACTGTCTCTTATAAAGTTCAAAGTATGCGCCACGTTTAGCTAATAATGCTTTGTGCGTGCCATGTTCAACGATTTTTCCTTCAGACAAATAGACGATTAAATCACTATTAACAATGGTGCTCAATCTGTGTGCTACAATAAACGATGTTCTGTCTTTTAGGAGCGTATCTGTCGCCTCTTTTATCACTTTTTCACTTTCAGAATCAATGGATGAAGTTGCTTCATCTAAAATAAGAATTCGCGGATCTGCTAGTATGGCTCTTGCGAATGAAATCAGTTGTTTTTGACCAATTGATAATCGGTTCCCGCCTTCACCAACCTCACTATCATAACCTTTATCCATATCTTGGATGAACCCATCAGCTCCGATGGCCTTTGCTGCTTCTATAACCTCTTCATCAGTAGCATCCAGTTTCCCATAGCGGATATTTTCCATAATAGTTCCTGAGAATAAATGTGGTGACTGTAACACATAGCCTAAACGTTTATGAAGCCAATGTAAGCTTCGTTCTTTATAGTTTTTACCATCTATAGTGATTTCACCTTTTGTTGGCTCATAAAATCTTGATAAAAGGTTTATAATGGTTGTTTTACCACTTCCGGTATGACCAACCAGTGCTACTGAAGTTCCAGCTTTTATTTCTAAGTTGAAATTATCTAGGATAATCTCGTTTTCTATGTATTGAAAAGTGACGTCTTTAAATGAAACATCCCCTCTAATAGGTTCCCAGTTTTCATACTTTGGTGATAATAAGTCACCATATTGCTGAATAACTTCGTCACTATCACTAATTTCCGGTTTGGTTTCAATCAACTGAATCACGCGTTCAGCCGATGCTTGAGCTTGTTGAAATTGAGCTAATATACGAGCAATCTGCATAATTGGATCGAAGAATCTAATTGTATATTCAACAAACGCATAGAGTGTTCCAACACTTATGACCAGTCCTAGTACATCTGAACCACCTTGATATGAGATTACACCAATGACGATGTATGAAATCATCAACATAATTGGAGAGAAAATGGCGCTAAATATGATTGCGCGCATGCTTGCGCGTTTTAGGTTGTGCGTCTTTTCCATGAACTCTAACGAGTTTTCTGATTCAATCGCCAAACTTTTAGTGGTCTTTGCTCCCATAAATGATTCATTATAAGATGCAGTCACTTGAGAATTAATCTTTCTAGATTCTCGATACCCTAATAGAATTTTTCTTCTAAAATAGATGGCTGTAACGCCCATTACAGGTACCGCAAGGGTTACAATTAGTGCTAATTTGGGATTCATGAAAAACATAATGATAAGAATCACTAACATGATCATCCCGCTCCATAAAAAGTCAACCAACCCCCACGAGATAATGTTAGCTAGTCTTCTCGAATCTGAAGTCATTCTAGCCATAACCCATCCTTGAGGGGTTTTATCAAAATATGAGAAGGAAAGTCTTTGTAGGGTCTCAAATGATTGTTTGCGTAATTCATAATTGACAGACACTTCGATTTTGCCTGCTTGATAGATAAAACCCCAAATGGTAAACCCAAATAGGATCGCAATTACGATATTAAGGATTACAAAAGGTACAAATGTATCAAACTCTTTTGCTTTAAAAAATGTATCAATTGCATATCTATTCAATAGCGGCGTTAATGATTCAAGCAGCGCTAACGAAACAACGAATATGATAAGATAAACGACATTCTTTTTTGATTTCAATACGGTTTTTAGTATTTTTTTCCAGGTGTTAAAGTTCACCTTTTCTTCTTTAAATTCTTGTTCTTCAAAGTTCATTATTTCGCCTCCTCTATCAATTGCATAAATTCAGCTTCGAGTTGTCCTTGTATCTCCCAAAGTTTTTGATATAAACCCGGTTTTTTTGCTAAGGTATCGTGCACGCCTATGTCAGTTATTTTTCCCTCTTCAAGCACAATGATCACATCGGCTTGTTTCGCAGTTGTAATGCGATGTGTGATTATGACCGTAGTGGATTTTGAATCCCTATCATTTAAGGCATTTCTGATCATCATGTCTGTTTCAGTATCGACTGCAGAAAGTGAATCATCAAAAATTAATATCGGTTTTTCTGCAATCAAAATACGTGCAATTGCAACTCTCTGTTTTTGCCCACCCGACAAGGTTGTCCCACGTTCACCTACAATCGTATCGTATCCTTTTTCAAACGTTGAAATATCTTTTTCAATAGCAGCAATTTGAGCTGCTTTAATGACACTGTTTCGATCTACATTCGGATTTGATATTGCAATATTATCATACACTGTTTTTGAAAACAAGAATGGTTCTTGAAGAACAATCCCCATTTGTTTTCTCAAGTAATGTTTTTCAATGTCTTTAATGTTTACATCATCAATATAAATGTCACCTTTAGACGTCTCAAGCATTCTAGACAATAAGTTGATAATGGTTGTTTTCCCACTGCCGGTACGTCCAATCACTGCAACCGTTTGACCGGGTTCAACTTTAAAACTCACACCATTTAGCAAGCTGTTTTTGCCATCAGAAAACTGAAAATACACATCTTTAAATTCGATTTTACCTTTAATTTCTGGTGTTAAAGTACCATTTACTGTAAATTCACTTTCTTTTTCAAGTATTTCGAAGATTCTTTGTGTTGCAACCAGTGAACGACCGAAATCTCCAATCATCCTTCCCAAGCCCCTAATTGGCCAAATTAACATACCCAAAAGCATCAACACAGCAATAATTTCTCCACCAGTTATCAGCCCATTACTTCTAACAAACATCACACCAATGATAATAGTGACTAAATACTGTATCATTGCGATTGTATCTGAAAATCCCCAGTACTTTGAGGAAATCGATTGGAATTTTAAAAACTCTTCGCTATATTTTTTATTCTTTTTCTCAAGTTTTTCTATTTCAAAAGATTCATTTGCAAAAGCTCTTACAATCTTTGATCCTGATAAATTCTCTTGAATAACCGTCATCATACCTGATTCCGTTTCTTCAATGACCTTAAATGACTTATCAACTTTTCTGAAAAACCAAATGGAAGCCACTGCTGAAATAGGCACCATAGAAAGTGCGACCATAACCATCGAAGGACTAATCGAATAAATCTGAATTGCGCCAAACACAACGGTAGCAAACAATCTAAAGAACTCAGGAATTCTGTTTGACAAAAAGTTGCTCATCGCTTCAATATCAGAAGTTACTCTCTGAACTAAATCTCCAGTATCAGCATTGTTATGATAAGAATAATCTAATGACTGTATGTGATCGTACAAGCGATTTCTCATTTTTTCATTGATGTTCTCTGTTAGTCTTCCTCTCAAGTAATCTTCCATAAAAACCATTGAGAATCTTAATAACTGATAAAACACCAATGAACTTGCGACAATCAAAATGATTGTCTTTATGTCATTGCTCAGTTTAAATATATCGGTGATGAACGAAGGAAAATTGGCAGTAGAGGTACCAACATCTAGAATATCGATGATATATTGTGTGAACAAAGGCACATACGAATAGGTCAATCTATTCAACACTACAAATACTATGATTAAAAATAGCACTGGATAGAAGCCTTTTGCTACGGATAATAACTGTTTAAAACGCATACTATGCCCTCCTTACGTTCAACTATTCATTTTACTGAATATTTGGATGAAAGTCAACGCATCCCTGCCCCTTATTATAGTATTTAAGTTGTTTTTTTTGTTAATTTTTATAGAAGTGTTTTTTAATATCACTTTTAGCTTCTTTTACATACTCCCAAATCGCGATTGCGTCTTTATATTTATGGTTTTTTTGATAATATTGAATAAGCAATTCGCCATATAGATGTAGCAATATCATATTGTTTATCACAAAGGGATCTGTGTTCAGTCGTTTTCTAAGCTCAGGAAGTATATTTTCCGGATGCTTAGAAAGGACCATATAATCATAAATATGTTTTTCAAGCTTGTGTAGTTGGTTGGGACAAAACATACTCATTTGTTTATCCATGTTGTCATAATCACCGCTTAACCAATATGCAATCGAACATACGAAGGGGCTACACTGCTCATTAAAAATAATTGAATCTAATAATGACTCGTCATAATTTCTACATAGCTGGTTCAAAAAGTGTTGAGATACAATCATGGGATGTTTTTTAAATTCCATCAGTTCTTCAAAGTAAGATTCTGTCGCAATAAAGGGTCTATAAGCAATATAATCATTTCTTATGTCCATAAGAATATGTTCTAACTCAAACTTTAAACATTCGTTTGTAAGTTGTTGGTAGAGTTTGTGGATATGCGTGAAGTTACCTGTTAGCAAAGAGAGTTTATACTTCAATAAGTCAACCCACAAATTAAATTTCGCATTTTTTACTGGTGTCTCCTTTATTAAATCTATACATTCAGAAGCATACTTGTAATCCTGTTGGTGAAACAAATAGTTAGCAATCGCCATTAACAAAATATTGCTTTCGAACATTGTCATCGTATCTACTTGATTAATAAGTAGTGTTAAGTGCATTTCACAGCCTTTTAAATCATTTTTTACTGCTTTTATCGTAAAATCTATTAATTTTGATTGATAGTCGTCACGAGATTCAATGAACCGCTTAAGTTTTTGATGATCCTCACCAAGTTCCAAAACCACATCAAAGAGATCATCATACCATTCAATCATATTTTTCGAATAGATTAGTACATCTTCTTTTATGTTAAGCACATCAAAGAGTCTTCTTGCATTTTTATAAGTCATTTGAATCACATTATTCTCAAGTTTACTAATATAAGAAATAGACATTTCTGTTTTCTTGCTTATTTCATTAAGCGTTCGTTTTTGTTTACGGCGATGATATTTTAGAGTCCCACCAAGCATTTGTTGGGGTTCTATCTCCTTTCTTCGTTGCATTTTTAGGGTTTTAATTTGCTTTTCTAATTTCACTTTGATATTTTCCTTTCCTTTAGCAAAATCAATTGTACTAAAAAGTGGCATTAGAATAAAATATTTTTTTTCATAGATGATTTGTCAATTCAAGTGCTACACTTTAAAAAATTAAATATCATTCATCACTTCTAATGGCGTTTTATAACCTAAACACTTGCGTGGTCTGTTATTCATAAGTCTTAATATGTTTGTTAAC
>Ga0265295_1000975_pt1 | contig 53684 bp, 38 predicted proteins | sample Munlansysbiofilm_FD_192503 | JGI IMG/M metagenome (GOLD analysis project Ga0265295, IMG submission 192503) | Leachate microbial communities from a municipal landfill in Southern Ontario, Canada - Methane capture system biofilm | ecosystem: Engineered > Solid waste > Landfill > Unclassified ... | reverse complement strand
TTATATGGAAAGGTCGAAAGCTTCTCTTGAAGCTACATGGAAATATGTCTTTATCTGCTCGATAGGTATTTCGATCGCTTTTATCGGTATAATCTTTTTTTCAATTGCCGCCAAACAGATAAACTCATTGTTTTTTGACGATATTCTGAATAATATTAATGCAATCTCTCCATTCTGGCTGAAATTTTCCTTTCCGTTTATCCTTATGGGGTTTGGTACGAAAGTGGGTCTTGCTCCAATGCATGCGTGGCTTCCTGATGCCCATTCAGAATCTCCTGCGCCCGCATCTGCAATGCTTTCAGGCACTCTTTTAAATACAGCACTTCTCGGAATTCTGCGGTTTTTTAACATAATGGAAAGTGCCGGACTCAGGTACTATGCTTCAACTCTGCTTATGGTTACCGGATTCGCATCACTTTTCATCTGTGCCGTATATATCCTTAAAGTTCTTAACTATAAGAGAATGCTGGCTTATTCCTCAGTTGAGAACATGGGCATCATTGCAATAGGAGTGGCTTGCGGAGGTGCGGGGGTTTTTGCCGCATATCTTCATATTATCTGTCATTCGCTGGCTAAAAGTTCTCTTTTTCTGACATCTGGTAATATTTATACCAGATATAAAACCAAAAATATAGAAGAGGTGAAAGGTCTGCTAAAGACTGATCCCGTGAACGGCTGGTTGTGGATAATATCGTTCTTTACTATCACGGGTTTTCCGCCCTCCCCTGTGTTTATAAGTGAATTTCTTATAGCGCGTCAACTTTTTCAAAATGGCTCCTACGTTCTTTTGGCACTGTATTTTTTTCTTCTTACAATAATTATCTACGGGATGGGAAGCACAGTGCTCAAAATGAGCTTTGGAAGTTGTGGTGAAGATCGCTCCAAGACTTCAGTAAAGCACAGATTTCTTTCAGTTTTTCCACAGATGGTGCTTCTTGTTCTGATGCTGATTATGTTTGTTTCGATGCCGGACTTTGTCTATAGCATGATAAAGCTTGCTTCTTAACCTTAAAACCAACTCCTGAAAAACAGTTTAAGGCCTTGAAAATATTCTGAAAAAATAGCAGGCTCTTTTTTACTTACTTTTTGGTAAAAAAGTGCAAAATGTCAAATATCCATGTAAAACTTTTGTCAAATCCATTCCCCCGCCTGTAAAAAACAGCGGCCCTATAGTAGGGTATGAATACTTTAATTTATTATAAAGCTCACATGACAGGCTATCATGTCACAATGAATAATGAAAAAGCAGCTGCTGTTAGCACCCAATACCCAAAACCCAGTACCTTCTTTTTCAAATAAACACCATGCGGGGGACAAATTGCAAAACAAGAACGCTGTGGCGATCGTAGGAATGGGCTGTGTTTTTCCAAAGGCCAACGGACTCAAGCAGTTCTGGCGTCTGCTGTTCAACGGGGAGGACGCCATCACAGAGGTTCCAGAAGAGAGCCACTGGTCTTTAGAAGATTATTTTGATTCCGACCCCTCTTCAAGGGATCACACCTACTGTTCCAGGGGAGGGTTCATCCCCCGGGTCTCGTTTGACCCTGCAAAATTCGGCCTTCCCCCCAACAACCTTGAGGCCACCGACACCTCCCAGCTCCTGGCTTTGATCGTGGCCGAGGAGGCCCTTAAAGATGCAGGCTATGGAGCTCCAGGGTCGTTTGACAGACTTCGAACCAACGTCATTCTCGGGGTGACCGGCACCCAGGAGCTTGTCATTCCCCTTGGGGCAAGGCTTGGCCACCCCATCTGGAAAAAAGCGCTGAAAGAGTCGGGGATTTCAGACCACAAGGCGGCCGAGGTGGTCGAAAGGATCTCGGGCCGATATGCCGAGTGGCAGGAAAACTCATTTCCAGGCCTTCTTGGCAATGTGGTCGCAGGAAGAATCGCCAACCGCCTTGACCTTGGCGGGACCAATTCGGTGGTGGATGCGGCCTGTGCAAGTTCCCTTTCGGCCATTAACACTGCCATCATGGAGCTTGTCTCCGGCCGATGCGACATGTCCATCACCGGCGGTGTGGATGCCCTGAACGACATATTCATGAACATGTGCTTTGCAAAAACAGGGGTTCTCTCCCATTCAGGCGATGCACGACCCTTTTCAAAGGATGCGGACGGCACCGTTCTAGGCGAGGGTGTCGGCATGATTGTACTCAAGCGCCTGTCCGACGCTAAAAGGGACAGGGACAGGATCTATGCCGTCATCAGGGGCATGGGAACCTCGAGCGACGGCCGGACAGGAGGCATCTACGCCCCAGATGCAGCGGGCCAGCTCAGGGCCCTCCATTCCGCCTACGATCTTGCCGGTGTTGACCCTGCAACGGTTGGCCTAATCGAGGCCCACGGAACGGGCACCAGGGTGGGCGACAAGATCGAATTCACAGCCCTTAAGACCCTTGCCGAGGAGAGCGGGAAAACCACGGCCTGTGCCCTTGGATCGGTTAAATCCATGATCGGCCATTCAAAGGCCGCAGCAGGGGCAGCAGGCATCATAAAATCCGCCCTATGCCTCTATCACAAAGTTTTGCCCCCCACCCTCAAGGCTGGGACACCTGATCCAGAGCTTGGAATCAACGATACCCCTTTTTACCTTAACGCCGATGCAAAACCCTGGGTAGCTCAGGACAATTCCCTGAGAAGATCCGGGGTAAGTGCCTTTGGATTCGGCGGCAGCAACTTCCATGCGGTTCTGGAGGAGGATGAGCCCGAAAAAACCAGGGTATCCTGGGACGGCACGGTTCAGATCGCAGCCTTTTCAGCCCCTACCCGCCAGGAACTCAAGGAAAAACTCCTTGAGTTTACCGGAGAGCTTGCCCAGTCAGCCCAATGGGATCAAGCAGAACGGACCGCCCACACGGCCTGGCTCTGCTTTAAGGCAAGAAAATCATTCTCCAACATGGACAGCGTGCGAATTTTGATCCTGATCACCAAGGACGAAGATGGGGCAGGGGCCATGCAAAGGGCCGTCACCCTTGTGGACGACGAACATGAACAATCCTGGACAAGGGAGAATATCTACTTTGGATCAGGACCGCAACAGGGCAGACTCGCCTTTCTATTTCCCGGCCAGGGAAGCCAGTACACGGGAATGGGGCGGGATCTTATCTCGATCTTCCCCGAAGGGCTCAAGGCTCTGGAAGAGGCCAACCGTTACTTTGCCAGGGAAAGGGCAGAAGAGCGGGAAGGGGAGGACCAGAAAGAACCCCTCAGTGACTACATGTTTCCCCCGCCCCTCCATTGCCGGGACAAAAAAACCGGAGAAGAGATGCTGAGAAAAACCGATGTGGCCCAGCCGGCCCTTGGCTGCGTAAGCCTTGCCATGGCGAGGATCCTCCAACGGTTCAATATCCTTCCGGACCTTGCCTGCGGCCACAGCTTTGGCGAACTTACTGCCCTTTTTTCGGCGGGCTGGATGGACAGCGACACCTTTCTTACCCTGGCAGCGGCAAGGGGTCGCTACATGGCCCAGGCCCAGGGGAGAGAACAGGGAAGCATGCTGGCCATGATGGCCACCCTGCCTGAAATCGAGAATTTTATACGGGACGAGAACCTGGACCTCATCCTTGCCAACCGCAACAGCCATGACCAGGGGGTTCTTTCCGGTCGAACAGCCGAGATAAAAAAAGCCCTTAAGCTCTGCAAGGAACGAAAGATCCGGGCAGTTGAGCTTCCCGTGGCAGGGGCCTTTCACACCCCCCTTGTGGAGAATGCGGCCCTCCCCTTTAAGGAGCGCCTCAAGGAATTTGCCCTGACCCCTTCAGGGACAGCGGTTTTTTCAAACACCTTTGCAAAGCCCTACCCCAGGAATGCCAAAAAGGCGGAGGAGATCCTCGGCAGCCAGCTCCTCAACCCAGTCAACTTTGTCACCAGCATTGAGGCAATGTTTGCCGACAACGCCACCACCTTTGTGGAGGTCGGCCCCAAGGGAGTTTTAACGGGTCTGACCCGATCCATTCTCAAGGATAAACGTTTTACGGCAATGGCCCTTGACGGGTCAAACGGGCGGAGATCCGGCATTGAAGACCTTGCCAGGGTGGTGTGTGAACTTGCAGCCCAAGGGTTTCCCGTGGACCTTGCCGCCTGGGAGGAGGATGCCGAGGAACCCGGGAAAAAGATGATGAGAGTCCCCCTGACCGGTGCCAACATCCGGCCCCGACCCGGATGCGACCTGCCCGTATCACCCCCTGAAACGACTTTGCCGGCAGATGCCCCGACCACTTCCAACGACCCCGGGCCTGCCAGGGACAAGGAACAGGAAATCCCTTCGGCCAAAACCCATGAACCTTTCCATGAAAACCCCCATGGAAAGCTGCATAAGAATTCAGGGAGCGCTCAAACCCCTGGAAAAGAGAACAGAGGAACAGTCATGCCAACTTCAAAACCCGACATTCACCAGTCAAAGACTCCTATCAGGATCAACCAGACCCCTACCGGTGCCGTGGAACTTCTTTACCGGGGGCTTGAATCCATGGAGGCTCTCCAGTCCCAGACGGCCAGAGCCCATGAACGATTCCTCGACACCCAGGCCCTTGCCAGCCAGACACTCCAGAAGATGATGGAGCAGACACGTCTGTTTGCAGAGCCCAGGTTTGCAAATCACAACTTTGTAGATCACAACTTTGCAACCGAAACCAGCCATACATCTGCCATCCCCCATCCTGGCAGCCGAGACGGGGAAGTCAAACCCGGGGTCAACAGCCATATCGAAATTCCTGAACTCCCAAGGCCCGTCACAACCTCTGGTCAGACCTGGCCGTCATATTCCACAGAGCCAATGACCGATGAACCCGCCCATAAGGCCGAACCAGGTCATATACCAGGTCATATACCAGGTCATATACCAGGTCATATACCAGGTCATTTGCCAGGTCATTTGCCAGAAGAAGAGCCTGTGTTCTCCTCCGCCCCACCTTCTGCCGCCCCCAAAGTCCTGGGAGCAGACCGGGCCGCCCAGACCATCATGGCAACGGTGAGCCGCCTTACCGGATTTCCCCAGGAGATGCTGGAGCTTGACATGGAGATCGAATCAGATCTTGGTATCGACTCCATAAAACGGGTGGAGATTGTAAGCGAGCTTGAACGGGAGCTGCCCGATGTAAGCTTCGCCCCGGAGGAGATGGGCACTCTCAAGACCCTGCAGGACATTCTCAACGCAATTGTCCGCCTCAACGTTTCGGAGCCCGGGGAAAAAGCAATGACGGAACAGCTTCCGGTCGGCGGAAACAGCCGGATACAAGGCCCGTCAATAATGACAGTTCTTCTAGGGGTTATCGGAGAACTCACGGGCTTTCCTGTAGAAATGCTCGAACCCGACATGGACCTTGAATCTGACCTTGGCATCGACTCCATCAAACGGGTGGAAATTCTGTCAAGGCTGGAACAGGAGTTGCCCAATGCCAGGACCTTTTCACCGGAAAAGATGACGGAATTAAAAACCCTGGCCGACATTGCTGCCCACATTGGCGGCAGCATAACCGAAACACCAACAGTTCAAACAACAGCAGCCGGTTCTCCCTCCCCCGGAACAGCGACTCAAGGAACGGGCAGAACAGATCTCCTGCCCGGTAAACCTGCAACATCAAAAGGCAAAGTTTCACAACGGGAGAACCCGGCCGGAAAGAATCAATCACCCCCCGCTCCTTCCAGCCTGATGCGCCAGACTGTCAAGATCAAACAGCTGCCCATGGACCAGGTGAGATTCCACAACGGTTCAAGGATAACCATTGCTGAATCTAAAACCGTGTTCATCGCAGGCGGAACGACCGAGTTCTCAACCCCCCTGGCCCGGGGCTTTAACCGGGCAGGCGTCAAGGCCCAAGTCATCTCCATGGAAGGGGTGCTGGAAAAGGATCTTGCCTCCATGGCAGGCCTTGTGATCGTCTATGACAGCGGCCAGGATGCCCGGGCGTTTCTCAAGTCGGCCTTTCTCCTGGCAAAAAAGAGCGGCCCGGCCCTTATGGGCTCAGCCAAAGAGCAGGGGGCTTTCTTCACCACCGTATCTTTTCTTGGGGGCTCGTTTGGATTTGATGCTCCAGACGCCTTGGCCCTTGTAAATCCAATACAGGGCGGGCTTGCGGGCCTTGCCAAGACAGCCGGACTTGAGTGGCCGGGGGTGCTGTGCCGAAGCCTTGACCTTGAGCGCTCGTTCCTGCCCGACGACAAACCCATGGAAGCCATCGCAAACCTTGCCATGATCCACGGGCCTGTGGAGATGGGAGTCAAAGGGGATCTCTGCAACATCCCGGAGCTTGTAAAAACAAATGCAGATTCTGGAACTACCTTAACAGACATGGACCAGAATGACGTGTTTGTAATATCGGGCGGTGCCAGGGGGGTAACGGCCCAATGCGCCCTGGCCCTGGCACAACGCTGCCGGCCGACCATTGTTCTCCTGGGAAGGTCCCCTGAACCCGGAGATGAGCCCCAATGGCTCAATGGCCTGACTGATGAGGCAGATATCAAACAAAGGGTGCTTGAACACGAATTCACACACAAGCGCCCCTCTCCCCGGGAGCTTGACACCCGCTTCAGACAGATCGTCTCCAACCGTGAGATCATAAAGACCCTGGAAGAGATCCGGGCAGCCAATGCCAGGGCAGCCTATTTCTCCATCGATGTTCTGGATGCCCGACGGGTGACCGACTGCCTGGAAAGGGTGAAGAGTCAGATGGGAACAATCACAGGGGTCATCCATGGGGCAGGCGTCGTGGCGGACAGGTTCATCCTTGACAAGGAGGAAGCGCTGTTTTCCAGGGTGTTTGACACCAAGGTTCAAGGGCTTGAGAACCTCCTTTCGGCCCTGGAAACGAACAGTCTCAAACATCTGGTCCTGTTCTCGTCCATCGCGGCCCGTATGGGCAACCCCGGCCAGGTGGACTATTCCATGGCCAACGAGGCCCTCAACAAGATGGCCCAGGACCTCTCCCGGCGGCTGCCCTGGTGTAAGACCCTGTCCGTCAACTGGGGGCCCTGGGAGGGCGGCATGGTCACCCCCCTTTTGCGACAGAAGTTTGAAAAACTCGGCATCGATCTTATTCCCCTCAAGGCCGGGGCTGAAAAACTGATAGATGAGATGGAATCCAGCGGGCCTGTGGAAGTTGTTATCGGCGGGCACCTGCCCGCACCAGTGCCCGACCAGCCCAAAAGAAAAACCAATCTCCCCAAGGCCTATGGAACAGAGGTTGGAATGGCGCTCTTTCCAATCCTCAAAGACCATTCCATCGCAGGCCAACCCGTCGTTCCCCTTGCCCTCATGGTCGAGTGGTTTGCCCATGGTGCCCGCCACGTCAATCCCGGCCTGACGTTTGCCGGCATGGACGACGTGCGTGTGCTCAAGGGGATCAAACCGGGCAGTAGCACGACCCGGATTACCGTCAACACGGACAAATGCAGGCTGGAGAGCGGTCTGTTCAGGGTTGAGACCGAACTTTGCTCAAACGACAGCATCCACGCGCAGGGGACGACACTGCTGGCTGAGACCCTGGACAAGAGTCCTGATCATCCCCCAAGGAAACCAAAAAATCTTAAGCCCTGCTCGATTTCGGTTGACCAGGCCTATGAATCTATTCTCTTTCACAGGGGTCAGTTAAGGGGTATCAAAGCCATACCTGCAATTGGCGCTAACGGCATCACAGTTTCGGCTGCAAGGGCCAAGGCCCCGGACACCTGGATGAAACATCCCCATGCAGCAAAATGGTCCATTGACCCCCTTGTTCTAGACTGCGCCTTCCAGGCAGCGATCATCTGGAGCCACGAACAGACCGGAAAGGCCTGTCTTCCCTCCCACTTTTCAAGCCTCAGGGTCTACGAGCCATTTCCCTCTTCAACTGGGGAGGTCTTGATCACCCTGACCGTCACCGACCAGACGGCCCACAGCCTCAGAGGAGACTTCAGCTTTGTTGACGACTCCAACCGGGTGATTGCAGCCATCACCGGATTTGAGGCAATCATGGACCCTGGGCTCATGGATAAGTTCAAACCAGGCAAGGCAGAAAAAAAGAGAGCGAAAAAAAAGAAGAACGACAAACGACGGGAAGAACAGCACAAACAGGCGGTGTGCTTCACAGGAGAGGAGATCCTCGCCTTTGCCGAGGGACGACCGTCCCAAGCCTTTGGGGAACCCTACACGATATTTGACGAAGAGCGTGAGATAGCACGTCTTCCACGCCCACCCTATCTTTTCATGGACAGGATTATTCGAACTGATGCCGTTCAGTGGGAGATGACCCCCGGAGGCTGGATCGAAGCCGAGTATGACCTGCCCAGGGACGCCTGGTACTTCAAGTCCGCAAGAAGCAGCGCCCTGCCCTTTGCCATCCTTCTTGAAATTGCTCTTCAGCCCTGCGGGTGGCTTGCCGCCTATGCGGGTTCAGCCCTTAAAAGCGACGACCGCCTCTACTTCAGGAACCTCGGTGGTGAGGCAACCCTTGTGCGGCCCGTCACCCGGGATATGGGGACCCTTACCATGCGGGCCAGGATCACAAAGGTGTCCGAGGCAGGCGGTCTGATCATCCAGGATTTTGAAATGGAGGTGCTGAACGAAGGGGAACCGCTCTACAGGGGCAAAACCGGATTTGGTTTTTTCACAAAAAAATCCCTGTCCAATCAGACCGGGATACGTTCAACCCCCCTTGACCTTGCACCTTCAAAATCCGAAATAAAAAAATCCGGGATCAAAGCCGCCCTTCCCCTCAAGTTCAAGGATGACGCCCCATTAACACCCGAAGATGACAACGTCTCCGCCCCTACGGGATTGCCCTCAAAAGCCCTGAGAATGATAGATACCATCGATGTTCTAACCATGGACGCAGGTGTATACGGCAAGGGATATGTGCGGGCAAGTAAGATCGTAAATCCCGACGAATGGTTTTTCAAGGCACATTTCTACCAGGACCCCGTATGTCCGGGATCCCTCGGCATCGAGTCATTCCTGCAGACGATAGCGGTCTATGCCGGGAAGAAATGGAAATTTTCACCCCAGACCCATGGGCTGATCCTGGCAGGCCAGGATCACCGCTGGACCTATCGGGGACAGATAACCCCCGAAAACAAACTGATCACCATCGAGGCCCACATAAAATCAGTTAATGACCGGGATAACGGGGAGAATCCAACAATAACCGCCGATGGTATTCTCAAGGTCGACGGGATGATCATCTATCAGATGGAAAATTTCACCCTGGAACTTGCCCCTCTGGAACTCCCCTCTCTTGACGGGGCCCGAGATCGAGCAGCAGAACCCGCGAATTCCGCTCATTGTTATACCTGATCTTTCGCCCGGAAGGGAGGGCAGAAGGTGTGCCCGGATAAAAGCCAAAACCATAGAACCAGTCCGAAGTCTGGGTGGTTAACAGGAAAATCCGGGTCATCCCCCTCTTCTGTCCGAGGTTGATAAGGTAACGCATGATTTTCTTCCCAATTCCCCTGCACTTGTACGAGGGGTTGACCGCAATGGCTCCGATCTCACCCTGGTCGTCCTCCTGGGGATAAAGGGCGCCGCAGCCGTAGATGACCCGGTCCACCTCATAAATATAATAGTCGCTGATCCTGTCATTAATCTCGAATTCCGAGCGCAGCACCAGGTTACCCTGCTTCACATAGTCCTCCATGAGCAGAAGGATTTCCGGGACATCCCCCAGGGTTGCCATTCTGATATACGCATAGTCGTTGCGGTAGATCATGGTGCCAAGCCCGGTGCTTGAAAAAACCTCGGTGAGAAGAGCCCCCTCCCGGGTACCGGAGATGATATGAACCCGGTTGACTCCGTTCTGGGGCCGGGTGACTTCAAGGGCATTTTCCAGATACTCCAGGTAGTGACGGGGCAATAGGTCCTGGTTATGTTCCAGGATATAATCAACCTGGGCAAGGTCAAGATTGGAAAAAACGCCGCTCGCCTGGGATACGACACCCCCTGGAACGTTTATATTTTCACCACGAATTCCCCCGTCCTGGCCGATGAAGAAGAGCTTGATCACATCGAGATCCCGGCACAGACGGCAGATGACTTCATTAGAGTTGACATTGTAGCTCTTGCCCGTTGAATTAAACCCCACGTTGTAGAGCACCGGTATGAAATCCTGGGACATCAACTTTACAACAATGTCTGACCGGATCTTTTCCACACGCCCGGTAAACTCAAAATCAACCCCTTGGTTCACCCCAAGGGAACGCGCCCTGATCCAGGTGCCCATGATGCCGTTGGCACCGCCTGCACCAAGGTGGGATATAATGGTCTCGGTAACCTCCATTGCGGCAAGCTTCACAAGGGGCAACGCCTCGGCCGGGGTGATGCGCACCCCTTCTACGAACCGGGTTTTAATGCCTGCCTGGTCAAGCTTCTGATCGATGGTTTTACGAATCCCAGGCACAATGACAATGTTGATGCCAACGTCATGGAGCTGGATGATGTCCTTCATGAGCAAGGGGAAAAGGGGGGTGTCGATCAGGGTGTCCTCAATCTTTAGCACAAAGGTCTTTTCCCTGTATCGCCTGATATAGGTAAACACCTCCCTGATACCGCTTACCCCTGTATCTGTCTCTTTTTTCTGCCTGTACATGGAATATTTCCTAGGAAAGAAAGATCAGGCTCAAGGCCGGAACATAGGTGATAATCAAAAGCGCCAGAAGCATAACAAACATGAAAGGCACGGCCGAGGCATAAATCTCGGTCACCGGCCGTTCAAACCTGTAGGATGCTATGAAAAGATTCATGCCCACGGGCGGGGTAAAGTAGCCTATCTGCATGTTGGCAAGAAAGATGATGCCAAGGTGAACGGGATCAATTCCATAGCTCTGGGCAATGGGCAGAAGAAGCGGAACCATGATAACGATGGCGGAAAAAATATCGAGGATGGCGCCAAGGGCCAGAAGGATCAGGTTCAGAAGGATCAGAAAGGTAAGTTTTCCTGCGATCTTGCTCTGGATAAGGGTAAAAAGGCGGGTCGGGACTTCGGCATCCACCAGGAAATTTGTAAAGGCAAGGCTGACGCCCAGGATGAGAAGTATCCCCCCCACCATGACCATGGCGTCCCTTATGACCGCCGGAACACGGGCAATGGGAACCTCCCTGTAGATAAAGACCTCGACTATAAAAACATAGAGGGCCACAACAGCCGCAGCCTCTGAAACGGCAAAATAACCACCATAAATACCTGCAACGAGAAACAGGGGCAGGGGAATCTCCCAGGCTGCCGCTTTGACCGCAGCCCAGGCCCCTTTGCCGGAAAAGGGCTCCAGGGGAACAACCCTGTCACGGGTTGCCCAGACGCTCCACACAGAAAGAAGAACGATCATCAGAATCGCAGGAAGAATACCCGCCAGAAAGAGCTCCTCGATTTCTACGTTTGAGCCCATCTGCTGGGCCACAATCCCATAGAGGATAAGGGGAAGGGATGGGGGCAGCAAAAGCCCCAGGCTGCCCGAGGTGGTCACAAGGCCCAGGCTGAATTTTTCACTGTAGCTGGCACGGGTCAGGGCCGGAAGCAGCAGCGCCCCCACAGCCACAATTGTGACGCCTGAAGCCCCTGTAAAGGCAGTAAAAACGGCGCAGGTGACAAAGCTCACCACGGCAAGACCCCCCGGCATCCACCCGAGAAAGGCGCTGGATAGACGCACCAGACGTTTTGAGGTGTTGCTCTCTGCGAGGAAATAGCCTGCAACTGTGAACAGGGGCAAAGCAGACATAACCGGAGTGTCTGTGAGCCTGTAGATCTCGATGGCTATGGCTGAAAGATCGATGCCGGTAAAGTAAAACCCGGCACAGGCAGCAACAAGGATCACTGCAAAAAGAGGCATCCCCAGAAGTGCAAACAGGGTTATTAAAGCTATAAGGATGGGAACTATCACGGCTGGGATTCCCGGGAATAGGTAAACAAACGGACCGCAAACCCCAGACAGCGAAGGGCCATGACCAGAAACGCCACCGGGATAATCGTCTGACAGGCCCAGGTGGGAACACCTGCAAAGGCAGGAGTCGTAAACTCAAACTCCATTCTCACAAACATAAAGCTGTACCAGGCCGTTACAAGGCAGATGAGGGATGCAGACAGGAGGGTGATTCCGTTTACCGCCCTTGCAGCACCAGGTGGGAGGTGGCGGGTCACAACATCGATGTTGATGTGTCGATTCTGCCTTGTGGCCACCATGGCCCCCACGAGCCCGACCCAAAGAACCAGAATCCTCACAAGGGTGTCTCCCCACATAAGGGCAGACCCCGTGGTGTTGCGAAGAACTATCTGGAGAACCGCCGTTATCATCATAGTCAACAGGAGGAGGATCAGGGCAAAATCCTCCAGGCGGTGCAGCACCCTGATGATGCGTGAAAACCCCATAACCCTACCGTGATCTAAAGGTTGAGAGGTGGAGGTTCAGGGTGTCGACTATCTCCTGGGAAACAACCCCCTTGTCAACCAGGCCCTGGGGAACAATGGATGCCCGCTGCAACCAGGTGTCACGGGCTTTGTCATCGAGGACCACAGAGGTGAGACCCATCTCTTTCAGCACCTCTACTGCCTCGATGTTCTGATTTCGATTGTGGCTGTCGATTCGGGCAAACGCCTCGGCCATCTTGGATTTCACGATCTTGCCGTCTCCGGGGGACAGGTTTGAGAATGCCCTCTTCTCAATGGCCAGAAGACCGTTGGTATAGAGCAGGGGAATCTCGGTTATATAGTGAACCTGGGTGTGCCAGTGGAGAAGAATGGCGTAGGAGGGCGGGATGGCCACCGTATCCAGAAGTCCTGTCTGGAGAGCGGTCCTCACATCGGCCACTGAAAGGGTAATGGGATTTACATCAAAAGCCTTTACCGCCTCGAGGGCGGCTGCATCGTTTTCAGGTATCCACACCTTTCGCTGCTGAAGGTCGGCAACCGTTGAGATGGGAGTCTTGGACATGATGCGGGCAAATCCTCCTTCGGCAAGGCCAAACACAATAAACCCCGCATCCTCATACCCCTTGATCAACGTCTCGTCCATATGTTTCCTCACATAGTCGACCTCGTCAAAGGATCGAAACACAAGGGGGAGGCTATAGACCTGGCTGTCCGGGTAATAGATCGAGAGACTGCCTGAAGAGAGTGCCCCCCCCTGGAGCTGGTTGATGCGGATCTTTCTTAAGACCCCCTGGTCGTTGCCCATGACCCCTCCTGTGAAAAACTTGAACTTCACCCGGCCGTCCGTGACTGTTGCGATCTCAACTGCCGCCGCCTGCATCTGAACCACCTCAAACGCCCCCTCAGGGGCAAGGGTTGCGATCTTAAATAGAGTGGTGGCATGGGCAGGGGTAAGGCCAAAGGTCAAGATGAACAGGAGTATCACAATGGCTGTTCGATAACTCATAATTTAGGTTTTCTCCATATTTCAACTGAAATTTTTTATTAGAAATAGTCGTCACCGGTTTTTAGAAGAATCACCGCCTTGTTCCTGGCAAGGGTATTTATCAGGCTGTCCCCCCCTGGTTCAACGGGCTCGGATAGAACCTCGTTCAACAACCGGTCGTGGAGATCCCTGTCAAACATGGGCCTTGCATAGTTTTTTGCATACAGAACCCTGGCCATAAGATTCTTTGTCCCGGCGAGCAAGACCCCCCTTTCAAAATGAAGTCTTGCGACCTCTGGCTCTCCCCCTAAGATCTGGGGCAGAATCATGGCAAGGGTGCCAAGGTAGAGGTGGGCCGCGCCATCCTGATGCTTCTCGTCAAGCTCAACCACCCGTTCCATGATCCCCTTAACCTTTGGAATCTGGGCAAGAGCCTTGATGCTGCCACTCCTGGCCTTTATCCACCCGGCCCAGGATGCACCAAGGGTGTAAAGGTGCGACACATCGGAAAGATCGGTACCCTCGAGTCCCAGGTCAAAGGTTTCAAAATCCATCATCTCCAGGCCGCAAAGCTCTTTGTTGTTCTCGCACACAGCCCTTAACCCATAGCCAAGGGCCCTGTCCGTGAGGCGAAGCGCCCTGTCCGTGTCTTGAACAAAAACATCTGAATAGGTGGAATAGAGGTTTGCCGCAGATGCAAGAAGTGCAGGATTTGATGGATCATCCATCACAAAGGCATCCACCATGATCAGATAGGCAGGCCCGCCCTGCCTGATGGTCTCAAGGTCGTTGTTTTGACCTATGGCCGCAGAGAGACTTGCGGCAAGGTTTCCCGTGATGCTGCCGCATCCGGCCCCAAGGCCCGTGATCAAAGGCAAAAAAACGACCAATAAAAATTTCGAGTAAGTTAAAAACCGTTTCATAGTATGAGTCATACCCATGGTTGAAATCTGAGTCAACAAAAAACAGACAACCGCCGGAATTCTCATCTTGAATATTAAATGACGATTCGAAGATTGTAGTTTCAATTTTTTAGTGTATAATTATGAGTTTTCAATAAAACATCGACCTTAAAGGACGGTATAGCAGATGGATTGGGATAGAAAAGGACAGGATCAAGGCGAAGAAAAAAAAAGCAGGACAAAGGCTAAACTCGAGGTTGAGGCCCTTCAGCGCCTTGGGGAAAGACTCCTGGACCTCCCCGTTGAACAGATCACTTCAATGGAGATTCCAGACGCCCTGAAAAAAGAGGTGTTATTTGCCAAGACCATCACCCGCCACGGGGCAAAGCGCAGGCAGCTTCAATATATCGGTTCCATAATGCGGACCATCGATCCTGAAACCATTGTTGCGGCCATTGACAGAATCTCCATGGCCCGGGCCGTTGCAAGTTCAAGGTTCAAGGCCATGGAAGAGATCAGAAACGAGTTGATGGAAGGTGATGATTCCCGGATCGAGGCTTTTTTAGACGAGAACCCCGGGGCTGACCGCCAGCGCCTTCGCCAGCTCATCAGAAATGCAAACCAGGAGATTGCCGCGAAAAAGCCGCCGAAATCCTTTCGGCTGTTGTTCAAACACATTCGGGGAATCCTGGAAGCCCGGGATAGGTAACCATGTTCCTGCCAACCACCCACGATGAACTGGACAAGCTCGGCTGGGACCGGCTTGATATCATCTTTGTCACAGGCGACACCTATATCGATTCACCGTACACCGGTGTGGCATTGCTTGGAAAGCTCCTGGTCAAGGAAGGGTTCAGGGTCGGGGTGATCGCCCAACCGGACATCAAAAGTAATGTTGACATCCGAAGGCTTGGCGAACCAAGGCTGTTCTGGGGAGTAACATCCGGTTCTGTTGATTCCATGGTGGCAAACTATACAGCCACAAAAAAATGGCGAAAAAACGACGACTACACTCCCGGTGGAATTAACAACCGCCGTCCGGACAGGGCCGTCATCGCCTACACCAACCTCGTGCGCAGATACTTCAAGGAGACCTGCCCCATAATCATCGGAGGCATCGAGGCCAGCCTGAGACGGGTGGCCCACTTTGACTTCTGGTCAAACAAGGTTCGCAGATCCATTCTGTTTGACTCCAAGGCTGACATCCTTGTCTACGGCATGGCCGAGACAACGGTGACGGAACTTGCCCGGGCTTTGGACCAAAAACTGGATATTACCGCCATCCGGGGACTTTGCTATATTTTAAAGAGCGTTCCCCAGGATTATATCCAGCTCCCCTCGTTTGAAGAGAGCTTTGCAGACAAAGGTTCTTTCACCGACGCATTCTGCCTCTTTTATGCCAACAATGATCCTGTCACGGCCAAGGGCCTGGCCCAGGGTCACTTAGATCGGTTTCTGATTCAGAACCCACCCCAGCCAACCCTTACAACCCCGGAGATGGACGCAGTTTACGACCTTGAGTTTGAACGCGAAGCCCATCCCTTTTACACCCGGGACGGACGGGTCAAAGCCCTTGATACCATAAGATTTTCCATCCCCACCCACCGGGGATGTTATGGTGAGTGTAACTTCTGCGCCATTGCCGTGCATGAGACAAGGACCGTTGGATGGCGAAGCAGAGAATCGATCATCAGCGAGGCTGAGGCCCTGACCCGCCACCCCGACTTCCGGGGGATAATAAGCGATGTGGGCGGCCCGACCGCCAACATGTACGGGTTTGAGTGCACCAAAAAGCTCGACAGGGGTGCCTGCCCGGACAAGCGCTGCCTCTTTCCAAAGGTGTGTAAAAGCCTGAAACCCGATCATAGCCGCCAGATCGAACTATTAAGCGATATACGAAAGATTCCCGGCATCAGAAAGGTGTTCATCGCTTCGGGACTCCGACCTGACCTTGTTTTTGCAGATAAAAACCATGGCACGGCATATTTAAAAACCGTTGTGAACAACCACGTGTCAGGCCAGATGAAAATCGCCCCCGAACACACGGAAACAAAAATCCTGGAACTCATGGGAAAACCTGACTCAGCAACGCTTAAAATGTTCAAAGAAAAGTTTGACAGGCTGTCAAAAAAGAGCGGGAAAAAACAATTTTTAACCTACTACCTGATTGCAGCACACCCCGGGTCCACCATGGAGGAGATGAAAAAACTAAAAGAGTTCTGCTCCACGATGCTTAAGATCAATCCCGAGCAGACCCAGATTTTCACCCCCACCCCCTCGACCTTTTCAACCCTGATGTACTACACACAAAAAGATCCCTTTTCTGGGAGATCGATCTTTGTTGAGCGCAATCTTTCAGCAAAGGAAAGTCAAAAAAACATTCTCACAACCCCTATACGACCGGATAGTAGGCGACCGGACACTAAAAAACCGGGCGATAGACGACCGCACAATAGAAAAACAAGAAACAAGAAAAAGAAATGATCTCCCTATCACCACATTTTACAACTTTGAGTATGGCTGCTGGACGATGATCACCCCATCCGCTCCATGGTGTGGAGGCGATGGTAAAACCCTCTTTTTTTCATCAACTCATCATGGTTACCCATTTCGGTTATACGTCCCTGCCTCAGGACAATAATACGATCGGCGGTAACGGCCGACCGCAGGCGATGGGCAATGGTGATGGAAATCCTGTTCTCCTTGAGCCTGGTCGTTGCGAGCCTTATTTTTTCTTCTGATTCCGTGTCCACGTGGGAAGCGGCCTCATCAAACACGATCAAATCCGGCCACAGGGCAAAGGCCCTTGCGATGGAGACAAGCTGGCGTTCGCCGCTGGAAAGAAGGGCCCCCCCCTGCCCCACCCTGGTGTCTGCACCGTTGGGAAGATTCTCCACGATTGATTTTAAATGGGCAAATTCCAGTATCCTGGTGAACTCCTTTTCACTAACGGAGCTTCCACTGGAAATGATGTTTTGTCTGATGGTTCCGGAAAAGAGGTAGGGGTCCTGGCTGATCAGGGCTATTTTTGACCTCAGGGACGGTGTTGAATAGGTGTCGATATCCCTGTTGTTGATCAGGATCTCACCCTGGTTCCTCTGGTAGAGCTTGACAAGAAGATGGGTCAGGGAGGTCTTGCCCGACCCGGTGGGTCCGATGATCGCAAGGGACTCACCGCTCTTGACTGAAAAGCTCACGTTGTTCAGCACAGGTTGATCAGGCGAGTAGGCAAACGAGACATCTTTAAATTCCACCGTGTCGATACCGCCAATCTCCTGCCCGCCGGTCTCTTCCTCCTCAACCCGGTCCAGGATTTGAATGATCCTCTCGCCCGAGGCCAGGGCGTTCTGAAGGATATTGTGCTTTTCAGCTATGTCCCGGACCGGCCGGAAAAACATCCTGGTATAGGAGATAAAGGCGACCAGGGTACCGAGGGAGACATGGTCGGCCACCACCCGGCCTCCACCGTAGAAAATTACAACGGCAAGGGTCAGGGAGCCGAACAGATCCACAACCGGCATGAAGAGTCCATAGATCTTTATCTGGCTCATGCTGGCAATGTAGTTCTCGTGGTTAAGGCGTTCAAAAGAATCTCTTGTGCGATCTTCGCCTGTAAAGAGCTGAATAACCCTTATGCCGCCGCAGGATTCGGCGAACATGGAGTTGATCTCAGCGATCTTTATCCGCATCAGCCTGAAGACCTCCCTTGATCTTCCCGAAAAGGCAGCCGTCGTCCAGACCACAAGGGGAAGGATGACCATGACGGCAAGGGCAAGCTTGAAATCCATATACATAAGAATGAGAAGGACCCCCACCAGGGTGAACATATCGCTCATCACAAAGGTGATGACGGTGGTGAACATCTCCTGCATGTTCTGTATGTCATTGGTCACCCGGGTTGACAGGCGGCCCACGGTATTTTCGGTAAAAAAAGACATGGGGAGCTTCTGGATATGCCGGTACAGCTCGATGCGAAGCTCGTGCATGGTTTTCTGGCCTGCGAGCTCCATCACCATGATCTGGAAAAAACCGCCTGCGAATCGTACAAGGGAGAGCAGAACCAGCAGGAGACCTACCATCAGGGCGCCTTTGAGTCGAACCTCCTCGGTCGCCGGCTGCCCCTCCCCAGGAACGATGTAGAGATCCACCGCCATTTTCGTGATATAGGGAACGGCCAAATCAAGCAGGGAAAGAACGACCATCAAGGCAACGGAGATGAGAATCATCCGAAAGCTTGTTGCGGCATAGGGGAAAAACCGTCGCACAAGCCCCAGATCCCGGCCGTTGGCAAGGGGCTGTTCTGCTCCTGCCTCCAACGGCGGACGACGGTTCGATCCGGTCTTCATATATCCTCGTTGCCCGACTGCATGACATGGGCCCTTGCATAGTATCCGCCCATTGCCACAAGCTCTTCATGGCTGCCCGATTCAACGATTCTTCCCCGATCAAGAACGATGATGTTATCGGCTTTTCTAAAGGCCTGGAACCTGTGGGAGACAATAATCAGGGTCATGGAGACCGACAACGCCTCAAGGGTGTCGATGATGCCTGCTGCGGTCTTTATGTCCACCTGGCTCACAGGATCATCCAGGATCATGATGGGGGCTTTTTTAAGAAGCGCCCGTGCAAGGGCGATGCGCTGCTTCTGGCCGCCTGAAAGCATCACTCCCTTTTCCCCGATCATGGTGTCGAGCCCCTTGGGAAACAGCTTAAGGGTTTTTGTCAGGCCCGCCATTTTAACTACGGTATCGATCCCACGGGAGTCGGCCTGAAAATTTCCAAGTTTAAGATTTTCAAGTATGGTACCGGAAAAGAGAAAGGGCTCCTGGGGCATGAATGAGATAAAACGCCTGAGACAGTGGATATCAAAATCCCGGACATCAATGTCATCAATCAGAACTCGCCCTGAATCGGGATCATAGATCCTTGGGATAAGACTCACAAGGGTGGTTTTACCCGCCCCGGGCGGACCTGCAATTCCAAGGATGCGACCAGGTCCGGCCGTCACGCTCACACCGTTGAGGATTCCTGTTCTATCCTTGCCCGAACCGTGGTGAAACACAAGGTTCTCAATCCGGATATCCCCCGTTATTGACTCTGGTGCCAGGGCATTCTCCCTGTTACCGATGGTGGCCCGGGTATTGAGAATGGCGTCTATCCTGTCAATGGAGACCTTGCCCCTCTGGATCATGTTGGTCACCCACCCAAGGGCCATGACCGGCCAGGTAAGAAGCCCGAGGTAGGCTATGAAGGCCACGAAATCACCCGGGGAAATCTCCCCGATAATCACCTTTTGGCCACCAAGCCCCACAACCACGGCAAGGCTGATGCCTGTCAACAGGGTGATAAGGGGAAAGATCAACCCCCTGAACCGTACAAGCCGCATGTTTGCATCTACATATGCCTGGGACTCCCTGGCAAGGGTGCGGGTCTCTTCATCCTCCCGGTTAAAGGCCTTGATCACCCTGATCCCGGCAAACCGCTCCCTGGAGGATTCCATGAGCTGGGAGAAGGATTCCTGGACGGCCATGTAGGCCGAAAAAAGCCGCTTGCTGAGTATCTTTGTGAAAACAACGATAAAGGGCATGGGCACAAGGGCCAGAACGGTCAACTCAAGGTTGATGTACCCCATGAAGGCGACTGCAGTAATCCCGAGGACAACCGTGTCGGTCATCCCCACAAGTCCCATGCCAAGGGCCATCCTTATGTTGGTGATATCGTTGGTTGCGTGGGCCATGATATCGCCTGCACTCACCCGGTCGAAAAAAGGGGCGGGCATGGTGATCACATGGTCAAAGAGCCTCTGGCGGATACCCTCTTCCACCCTTCTAGCCGTGCCCATGATGCAATAGCGCCAGCCGAATCTGAAAAGCCCTATAAAAACAGCGGCCAGGAGAATATAGCTCCCATAGCGTAAAAGGGACCCGGTATCAAGGGATGAGGCGGCAATCCCGTCCACGGCCCATTTGACTACCCTCGGGATAAGGAGCTGGAGAATGTCCACCACAAGCAGGGAAAGCAGACCGGCAGCAACGTAATACCGTCGTTCAACGAAATAGGGTTTGATCAAATCGAACTGTCTCAACACTACCCCTTTATCCCTGAAATCAGAAAAAAACCTGAAAGAAATCTGAAAATCACTGCCGGTGGATTATCTTATTTTACCCATGGCGAGCCTTGTTGTCTTTTAAATGTTACAGGACAAACTATAGAACAACAAATTCTTTCCTGTCAAGCTGGCAGTTATCATAGCAGCAGTTCTCACTTTGATTCTATACTATAGGCGACAGCCAACGCTGACATCTAAAATGAGATCTGCTGTAAAAATTGCTGAAATGTTGCATAAGGTTTCTCTACTCAAAAAAAAGCCCAAAAAAAGTCTTTGGAGGAAGCTGGACCGCCTTGCCCGGAACATGAAAGACCTTACCAATACTATTGAGACCATAAATAACAAGGGCGCCACCCTGAAGATTTTGAACCAAAAGATTGACACCAGTACAACAACAGGCCGGGATGAATCCCACAACGCTATTCAAGGAGAAGGGGTCAGCCATGACACCGTCTACAACGTTATCAAAGAGACAGCACAATGGATTTAAAGCAGATGCAACACACACTTAATGACTCTGGCAACCATTCAGGAAGATGAGAAGGCCTGGTTAAAGATACCGCTTTAATTATTGAGTATCGGGTGTTTTATGACTAATGCAAGTTAGATTGAGGTTGACCCGAATCAAATATTGTTGCAATATTGTTGATATTTGACAATTGTAAAAATGCAGGCATGGTTTTGTTTGTATCATTTCAAAAATGATTAAATAACAGTATAATGATCTGGAAACAAAAGAGAAGAACAAAAGAAAATGCCAACTATTAAAAGCATTCCAGGTCCTTATCGTTTATTTTTTTACAGCTTTGATTGCAATGAACCTATGCATGTCCACGTTCTAAGAGATAAAGCAGTATGCAAATTTTGGTTAAATCCTCTTGTTTTGAGCAAGAACAATGGTTTTTCTCCAAAAAACTTGAATTCAATTAGAAAAATAATTCAATCGAATATGACAATAATAATGGAGGCATGGTATGAGCACTGCGGTTGAAATTTTAGAACTAAAATTGACCAGCATAGAAATAACAGACAGTGAGATAACTGCTTTTCTCTCCGATGGTCGAAGAATAAGTGTTCCATTAGCTTGGTCTTGGAGGTTGTCGGATGCAACTCCGAAACAGCGTCAAAATTACGAAATAATTGGCACTGGGCAAGGTATACACTGGCCTGACATTGATGAGGATATAAGTATTGAAGGAATGCTTTTTGGTATCCCTGCTCGACGTCCCCAGCTTTTATCTGCTTAATTAACCAGGTTAACAAAAGTTTCAATCCGATTTTTTCCCGTTATGTTCCGAAAAACGGGGGATAAACTGGCCTTGCCAATTTTTTCTGCTCAATAAAATTATCCTATTCTTGATTTTTATCGGACTCTAAACTGTTAAGGTTATCTTTGGAAAGTTTGATACTATATATTGTGGTATCAGAGCTTCAAACGTTCTCCACACCCAATCAAAGACTATACAATATATAGCACCCCCTACATAGACAACCCGAGTTCACAACACAAATCAGATTGGCTAAAACTATAAATTTCCAAATCCCTAAACCAGGCCCTTAACAAAATCTTTAACACCCGGAACTCCTTGCCGGTCCACCACCCGGATCATCTCTGAACCCACAACGGCAATATCGGCCCTGCCCTTGAGAAACTCAACGTCCTTTCGATCCTTTACACCAAATCCAACGGCCAGAGGAAGTGTGGTCGAGCTTCTACACCGGGCCAGATAGTCGCCAAGCTCATGGGTAAATTCAGTCTCTTTACCCGTAACGCCCTTTCTTGCCACGCAGTAGACAAACCCCCGGGTTTTAGATGCAAGAAAATCCATTCGTTGGTTTGAGGTCATGGGCGAGAAGATATGGACAGGGGCAAGAGCCTGCCGTTCCATGGCCATAAGGTAGTCTCTGCCCTCTTCCGGGGGAAGATCCGGCACAATGGCTCCTTTGATGCCCGTTTTCGCCATTTTTTCCACAAAGGAGTCGACCCCGTATTTGAACAAAATATTGTAGTAGGTCATGAAGAGAAAGGGGATGTCAAATCTTTCGGCAGCCTGTTCTGCAAACTCAAAACAGCGCTCAACCCGTGTTCCCCCCTGGAGGGATACCTGGTTGGCACCGAGGATTACAGGTCCGTCGGCCATGGGTTCTGAAAAGGGAATCTGGAGTTCCATGAGATCGACCCCTGCCTCTACCATCTCCTCGACAACCTCCATGGAAGTCTCAAAATCAGGATACCCCATCACAATGTGGGTCATCAGAAGAATATCTTTTTGCCTGCGACGTTGCCGAATATAGGTTTCAAGCATTGTAATCACCTGCCTTTTCCATGATAAACTCTCTCCAGGAGGGGTCGTTAAGGGCGTCGGCAATGGTGAAGATATCCTTGTCCCCCCTGCCCGACTGGTTGATGATGATCGTATCGTCGGTTGACATGGAGGGGGCCTCCTTAAATGCCTGGGCAAAGGCGTGGGCCGACTCCAGGGCAGGGATGATGCCTTCTGATCCCATGGTCAGCTTTAACGCCTCAATCACCTCAAGATCTGTCACAGCCTCAAATCTTGCCCTTCCTGTTTCATGCATCCTTGCAAGAATGGGAGAGACACCCACATAGTCAAGGCCTGCCGCAATCGAATGGGTCTCGTTCATCTGACCATCACTGTTCTGAAGAAAATAGGTCTTGTAACCCTGGGCAACCCCGACACTTGCATCGTTGGAACAGAGCCTTGAGGCGTGTTGCCCGGAAGAGATCCCGAGGCCAGCTGCCTCGACCCCGACACACTCCACGGCATCATCGGGAAATCCTGAGAAGAGTCCCAGGGCATTGGAACCTCCCCCCACACAGGCATAGACCCTTGTGGGAAGACGCCCCTCTTTTTCAAGAATCTGTTGCCTTGCCTCGCTGCCGATGATGGACTGAAACCAGCTCACCATCTCCGGGAAGGGATGGGGGCCGCAGGCCGTTCCAAGCACGTAATGGGTGGTATCCATGTTGGCAACCCAATCCCGGAACGCCTCGTTGATGGCGTCCTTCAGTATCCTTGTTCCCTGGGTCACTGGCACAACCGTGGCCCCCATCTGTTCCATCCAGAAAACGTTGGGCCGCTGGCGCTTAACATCCTTCTCCCCCATGTAAACGGTGCAGTCAAACCCGAACTTTGCAGCCATGGTGGCCGTTGCAACCCCGTGCTGACCCGCACCTGTTTCTGCGATAACCCGGCTCTTTTTCATGCGTTTCACCAGAAGCCCCTGGCCCATGACATTGTTGGCCTTGTGGGCACCCGTATGATTCAGATCCTCACGCTTTATGTAAATCTTTGCCCCCTTAAAATGGTTTGTCAAATTTTCAGCATAGGTAAGCGGGGTCGGCCTGCACGAATAGGAGCCCATGAGGTCACAATATTGGTTCCAAAAGGCTGGATCAGACTTTGCCTGCCTGAACTCCCGGGTAAGTTCGTCAAAGGTTGCGACCAGAATTTCAGGCACAAAAGCGCCTCCAAAGGTTCCATAATAGCCCCTGTCAATCATTTGAATGCCCTCCTAGGGTCTGGGAAAATGAAAATTTATCGGTGCGGCAGAATATTTTAGAATAGATACCGTTTTTAACACCCGGAAAATGAATGGATCTTCCGACCTCAAGAACCTGGGCCTTCTCCCCCAGACCAAGAAGGGCCGCCCTGGGGGGGGGAAGGGTTGCGACCTTAAAGGTCTGCCTTCCGTTGACAGCTTTAAGATAAAACCGGTCCTCGACCACCCGGGCAAGGGATACGTGTTCTAACACCATGGTTTCAATACCGGAAAAAAGAGCCTTGTGCAGAAAAAAATCCTCGATCAGGACAGGGCCTTCCCCGGCCAGGATGATGCGTGAAAATTGATAGGCCTCAACTCCTTGAAAGGGATTTTCAGGTTTATCATCCACCACGGCAAGGCGGACTGGATCAAGCATTTTCTTTTGGGCCTTTATGCCCAGCCGTTCAAAGGCCGAGGATGTTCCGGCAAGGGAAAAAAGATCCACCTGGCGTTGCGCCTCAACGACAAAAGTACCGGATCCTCTTTTTCTCTGTACAAGACCCTTATTCACCAGCAACTCAACTGCCTGGCGCACGGTGGGCCGCCCTATGCCATAGTTAGCTGCAAGGGTGATCTCGGGTGTGATCCGGGTGCCCGATGGAAACTCACCCGATTCAATTGCGTCGGTCAAAATTTCGGCAAGCTGGCGGTAGAGGGGCACTGGGGATTGACTGTTCAGCATAAAAAGCTCCAGGGAATTATTGATTACCATTATTCAAACCAAATACCTGTCAAGTTGTCAAGACAATTGTGGGGGACTCTAATTTTATTTGACCCTCTAGCCATGGGTGCTTATTGTTTTATAAGTTTCCTAAAAAAGGTATGAACTTTTCTCGACCCAGGTTGAAAAAATGGAGGTTGCATATGAAAGAGGGACTTTGGATTCTTCTGTTTATCGGCGTTTATGTGCTGCTGCAGGCGTATATTCTTCCCAAAATGGGAATTTCCACATGAATGAGAAACTCCTGCCAGGTGGCAGACAAGGACAAAAAGACAGATACAGGAATTGATCCGGACAAAATCATCCGATAGAACAAATCGGATAAGTACCTCTACACTCGATGATCAGGTTTTTTGGCCTGTTTACCGAGTAGTTTGTCTGGTACTACCTATTACTCGATTATCAAGTTTTTTTGGTTTGTTTTTCGGGATAACTGGGTCGGGTATCCACAAGGGCACCCGCAAGGGGAGCCCCTACAGGAATGATGTAATCAGTTCATAGGTTGGGTTAACGTTCGATCGAGCATATTTAACGTAGGGGCGATCCCTTGCGGTCGCCCTTGTGGATATATGAATAGACAAAATCCAACCTACACCATCTCTGAAATGAAAAAATGAAGACCCATGCGTTTTTGAGCCAACTAAAAACTTGATCATTGAGTATTAGCTATTAGCTACTACCTACTCCCTACTGCCTACTGCCAACTCCGTACCTAATAAGCCGGCCAAAGGATGGGAAGCAGCCACACCGAAACCGCAAAAACAATGGCCGTAAGGGGTGCCCCCAACTTGACATAGTCCATGAAGCGATACCCACCTGGCCCCATGACAAGCATATGGGCGGCATGGGACACAGGACTTGCAAAGCTGGCAGAAGCTGCGATGGCAACTGTCATCATCAAAAGTTGAGGCGAAATTCCCAGGCTGGCAGCTGCACTCAGGGCCACCGGGGCCATGAGTACAACCAGGGCCGACGGGGGAATCACCTGAACTGCGACCACGGTAACAAAGAAAAGAGTGGCAACCACCCAGCGGGGTCCAAGGTCACCCACCATGGTGATCAAAACATCGGCCCCCATCTGGGCAGCTCCTGTTTTTTGGATCGCAACCCCCAGGGGCAGCATGGTGGCCATGAGAAAAACAACCTTCCACTCGATGGCCCGGTAAGCCTCCTGCATGCTCAAAGCCCCGGACAGAACCATGAGAGACGCCCCGGCAACGGCGGCAATGGAGATGGGAACCAGGCCAAGGATGGCACCCACGATCACCGACACCATGATGACGGCGGCAAAGCCCGCCTTTTCCATGCGGGGAACCTGCACGGCCGCCGTATCCAGCACGAGAAAATTAGGATCCCGGGCCACGGCATGGAGCTTTTCCCGCTGTCCATAGACAAGCAGGGCATCCCCGAACTTAAGGGGCATATCCTGCAAGCCGGTTCTAAAGGCGCTGCCCTTACGCCATATTGCGAGCACGCTGACACCGTATTGCTCCCGGAACAAAAGATCCCCCAGGGTTCGACCCGCAAGGGTGGTTCTTGGAGAAAGCAACACTTCAGTAACTCCAACCTGCTGGGATTCAAGCTCGGCTAAAAGGCCGGCAGTTTTTTCAGACATCTCAAGTTCCTGAAGACCCTGGAGAATTTCAAGATCCCGTGGAGAGCCCTGCATGAGAAGCAGATCGTTTGCCTGCACTTTTTCCTGGGGCGACGGCATGCAGATCGTTGTCCCCTCCCGGACAATTCCTGCAACGGTAAGCCCGAACACATTACCCAGACGGCTTTCAAGCAGATTACGATCCACAAGCCCCGAACCCGGAGGAATGCGCACAGGCAGCAGTTGGGCACGGCCGTCGGTCAAACGCTCCACCTCATCCCGGGCGACAAACTGCGGCTCGGTCACTAGATCCTTGTGGAACAACTCTTCCAGGGCCTTTTTTTCTCCCTGAAGCAGTAAACGATCCCCCGCAGCAAAGCGATGGTGCTGGGCATCCCTGACAGGCTTGCCGTCAGGGTCATACAAGGTCAACACATGGACCTGGTACACGCGCCTCAACCCGCTTTCAGCAAGCGTAGAACCCAAAAGAGAGGAGGCTTCAGACACACGGCAATCGGCGACCGTCATTTGTTGACAAATCATATCCTTAACCTGATCCGATGGTTCTATTTGAAGATGCTGACTGCCGTCCAACCGCCTTACACGATCGGTCTGGCCGTGAATAATAAGCTCATCACCCACCAGTAGAACTTCCGTGGGGCGTGGTGCAAGAATCAGCACCCCTTTACGTTTCAACGCCACCACTGTGATGGAAAGAGCCGAACCACAACGACTCTCGACAAGGGTACGACCGGCAAGCTTAGATCCGGGTCGAATCCGGGTGGTAAAGAGGTGCTTGTCAAGCCCATAGGAATCTGCCCCTGAAGCGCTTTTATTATCAGATGCCTTTCCGGCCCCCGACGGCAGCAAAAAACGCCCGAACAAGGCCACAAAAAGAATACCTGCCACAACAATTGCCGCCGTAATCGGTGTAAAATCAAAAATTTCAAAAGTCTCAAGACCCGCACTGCTCAGGACATCGGTGGCTAAAATATTGGTAGAGGTGGAGATCCCGGTAAACGGACCGCCAAGAAGGCATCCAAGGGAAAAGGGCATCAGGAGCCGTGAGGGCGGTCGACCGCTGCGCCGGGCCAGATCCATGGCCGTTGGCAAAAGAACCGCTGCAACAGTAGTGGTGTTAATGAGGGCAGAAAAAATACTCGCCGTAGCCATCAGGACAATCACGAGCAAAATTTCGCTGCCCTTGGCAAAACGCTGGAGGGGTTGTCCGAGTCTATGGGCTATGCCGGTGCGGTTCAGCCCTGCGGAAATGATGAACATAGCCCACACCGTAACCACCGCCGGGCTGCTGAACCCAGCCAGAGCCTCATTCGGGGTGAGAAACCCAAGCAGGGCCAGGGCCGAGAGCACGAGGAGCCCGACAAGATCCACAGAGAGCCACCCCCCGACAAATACGACCAGGGCCATGACAATAATTGTCAGAAGCAGAATTACTTGAACAGTCATATAATACTCCGTTGAAAATACCGGAAAGGAAAATGTAATTTTCAGATGCAAATCATTTTTCGTGCGTATAGCATGGATCTATAACCAAATCAATATAGGATATTTCCTTGACACCATCCCATCACAATTTTACAATCAAATACAGATCGTTTACAGATCATTTTTTCTGGTTTCCGTCCAGGATCTGAAACTTCATGAACTTCATTTTTCAAGGTCATCATACAGGGGACCTGGATGTAAATAGTTCCACGTCCTCAACACACAGATCAAGGTACGATAAGGAGGATAGCATGCGAATACGCCCCCAGAGGATTATATGCACCGTTGATTTTTCTGATTTTACAGACACGGCTCTCTCTTACAGCATTGCACTCTCCAGGGAGTTCAACGCTAAACTCTTCCTGGTCCATGTGGTCATTGAGGTGGAACCACTTCTAAAGAGCAGTGAAATCGCCCTTGACGTTCAAGCCCTTCAGAAAAGCCACATGGACAATGCATTTGAACAGCTTACGGCCCTTGTAAAAAAAACAGATCTCCCCCATGAAATTCTTATCGTCAAGGGCGACCCGGCAGACAAAATCCGTGATCTTGCCCTGGAGCACAGGGCAGACATGGTCATCACAGCCACCCATGGGAACTCAGGTATAAAACGCCTTTTGCTAGGATCTGTTACGGAGAAACTGATCAAGACCATTCACTGTCCCCTGCTGGTGTTGAACACGCAAAAGTTTGATCTCCCATCTTCTTCACCTCCTGGTGCCACCCCTGGTATAAGGCTCAAGAAAATTATGGTGGGCTGCGATTTTTCCCAGGATTCCAAGCTTGCCTTTGATTATGGGTTGAGCCTTGCCCAGGAGTTCCAGGCAGAACTCTATCTGACCCATGTGGTAAAACCATCGGAAAACCTTGAGCTGAAAGCTTCAGACTATATTGATGTAACCCCGGCAGACTATGTAAAGTGGCGATCCAGCGATTATTTTGAGATGCAGAAACGATCCATGGACGCAAAACGGGAAAAATTCGACCAGCTACGGGAAAATCTTGAAAGACAACTTTACTTCATGGTTCCGGAAGAGAGCCGGAACTGGTGTACACCCAGGACAGCCCTTTTAGATGGAGAACCTTATAAGGAACTGATCACCTATGCCCAACAGGAGAAAATAGACATGATCGTCCTGGGCATTCGGGGACATACCCTGTGGGAAAAATTAATGGTGGGATCGACTACGGACCGGATCATCCGCCAGTCACCATGCCCTGTGCTGGCCGTTCGACAGATGGACAAAAAAGAGGACGGATCCGATAATTAACGAAACACGATGGTGCAGGGGGTAATAGTGTCAGTCCGCCCCCTTTGGTTATCCTGACCGGAACCGCAAAACGTCGGGGGTCGCTTTGACCCTTCTTAATGCTTTCGACCCTTTGGTTTTGAACGTTCCGGTCAGGATATCCAGAGAGGGCTCTATACTCAAGGCTCACAAAGTGCTGCCTCAACGGGAGTTTCTTATAACCGGCACGGCCGGAGCGAGGGAGGCATCCGGCCACAACGAATATTGAAACTCCGCTACCTATGGCGCTTCGAAGCGAGTTTCCTATAAAAATTCCCATGTCCTGGCGGGCACAACGAAGAATGAAACTCGATAAAATATGCCGAGGCCAATGAGGGGTCAGGATTCCGTTATTTCTTGTCCGACGAGAAAAGACTTAGAATTGCCTTTACAATTTCGCCCATTGAACTTGTGTATTGGGTCAGGCGATTCACCGTTTCATTAATAGTCACAGCAGCATCGACTGTTTCCTGGGATATCATTTTAATTGATTCAGCAGCCTGGTTGACACTTGTCTTTAAGCTGGTGCTGATAGTGACAGAATTTTCCGAAATTTCATTGATGTTTGGAATAATCTTATTGATATGCTCTTTGTTTTTTTGAACCGTCTGTTTGATTTCCCCAAGCAGGGCATTTACATTTTTCAAGGTCACCATAACGTACCCGCCGACCATTAAAATCAAAACAAAGACAATAAAATCACCCAGCTGACTCAACGTAATGGATGTTTCCATGCAAGCCTTCCCTTTTTACTATAAAACAATTATTTTTTACTGGTTTTAGATTTGTTATCCTCTTTTTCCTTCAATGGCTCTTTTTCCTTCAAAGATTCTTTTGCAGCATCAACGCCTTTAGCACCGGCCTCGTGGAGCTTTGATCCCGTTTCCTTAACCGATTCAGCGATCTTTGTTTTTACCGCACCCATATTCTCTTTCATGCTTTTCGCCGCCTTACCGGTTTCCTCCACAATCTGTTGTCTGGTTTCCTTACCGGCTTTTGGGGCGAACAAAATGCCGGCTGCAACCCCCACAAGGGCTCCGATACCTGCACCTAGGGCCACATTTTTTATCCTGGTACGACGAAGAGCCTTTTCCTGTGATTGCCTTATCTGATTTACTTTTTTTGCAAGTTCATTTAAAATCATTACACTCCCCCCGGCCTTGATAAGATTCACCCACATGTCTTTCCTCCTTTTTTATCCTGGTGCAGTGCTTTTAAAAAATTATTTTTCCAGGAGTTGATTCAGGGAAATTTTTCCTTTTTTAGTAACCCATATAAAGGGGTACAAACTGCCAACATCCAATTTTGCCGTAAAGCCATAGGTGATATTATCTTTTTTTTGATTTTGTATCAGGTCCTTTAAAAAACCCATGCTGTTGAAAAAATCAACCGAGGCATTCAAGACCACGTCCCCCTCACCATAGGCCTCAATTTTGGGCAAACGGTTGGAAACTCCGGTTAGGACCTTGTTTCCTTCAAGGGAAATTGTGTAGGAAACACCCTTTAACTCAAGGGGTGTGCGATTGGGATTGATGATATGCAGTCCAATTTGAAAACGGGGGATGACCCCCTGGGACGGCAATGCCTCAAACGATGAAATTGTGACCTGGGGTGTTTCATATCCCGGCTGCAAAGCAGCACAGCCAAAGCCAAACAGCAAAAGAAAAGGTAAAAGTAAAAAACCGTTGGTTCTAATCATAAATTTATCCCGACAGGTTGAAAAGGCTTATAATAAACTATTTTACCTGGGAGCAAATGTCAAGAAGGAACATCAGGCGGCAGATGGGGATTAAACCCTTGGAATTTTTTGCTCTCATATGTTAAGAATCAAATTATGGCTCAATCTAGAATAGACCTGCAGAACACAACAATCTAAGGATAACAACCTTTGGGACTGACATGCCGTCAACTTGAATACCGCTACCCGGGATCCGATGAAAAGGTTTTTAAAGATCTCTCGCTAAGCCTTGACAGGCCGGGGTTCCATTCCCTTTTCGGACCCTCCGGGGTTGGCAAGACCTCCCTTGCCAGGGTGATTGCAGGAGAGATCAAGGGGTTTGGCGGTGAGCTTGAGCAAGGAAACATCAAAACCGTACTCTACACCTACAACCAGGAGCGTCTGCCCGGATGGTCATCCCTGGCAAGGCATCTTACCGGTATGACCCCGCCGGGTAAGGACAAATTGAGGCTCGAACTTGTGGAGACCTTTGGCCTTAAACCAGTTCTGAACCATACCTTTGCCCAGCTCTCCCTTGGTCAGCAGAACAGGGTCAACCTGCTCCGCTATCTTCTCCAGGATTTCGACCTCATGATCATGGACGAAAGCCTTGCCAACGTGGACGAACGATCCAAAGAGACCATTCTGTTAAAAATCAAGGAACTTTTTTACGACCGCTACTTTCTCTATATTTCCCATAACCTCATCGAGGTGGCAAAATTCTGCGACAGAATATTCGTATTTCGGGGCAAGGGAAAATCCCCCCAGACCATGACCTTTACCGGGCTTGACACCCGCATGGAAAAACCCTCCCGCAAGGAGGATCTTGACAGGGTCCTCTTGGAGATCATGAATGCTGGGTAGACGAATCCTTCAGTTTTTTCTGGTCTTTATCCTGGGCCTCGTGTGCCTCATGGGAGTGAAATACTCCCTCAACCTGTCCGACTATGTGATCCCCGGTCCCAGGGAAATCCTGTCAACCGGTAGGACAATTTTCCACGAGTATCTTTTTGATACCATGAACACACTCATGGTGGCGGTGATCGGCCAGGCTATCTCCATATTCATGGCTTTTTTTGTGGGTATCACAGCCCGGCGAAGCACCTGGGCCGGTACCCTTATCCGGGCTGCGGCCTACAATATCCAGGCATACCCCATTGTGGCGGTGGCACCAATCATCTTTATTCTTCTTGGCGACGGTTTCACATCACGACTCTTGATCGCAGCCATGATATGCTACTTTCCGTTACTCCTGTCGGTCATCGGCATCATGGCGGAGCCCGTGGTTGACATCGAACATTTTTACGTGGCCACCGGCCGCATGCGCTGGCAGCTTGAGGTAAAGATCCGGGCCTTTGAGAACATGGGCAAACTCACCACCGTTATTGCCGGAAGCTCCACCCTTGCCATGGCCGGAACCATTGTGGCCGAGTTCATAGCCGCCAACCAGGGAATCGGCCACAGCATCCGCATTGCCCTCTACCAGAGCGACCTTGCCCGGATACTTGTGGCCCTGTTTCTCATTGGACTTTTTTTATCCATCTACCAGGAAATCCTGGAAAGTATTGGAAAACGCATCACCTCAAGCTGGTTTTTAGGATCTCAGATTAAATAAATCAGGCAGGAAGACCACCGAATTTATTTGATCTGCAGTCGTTAACCAAAGGAGTGGTCCATGAACAAAAATAACACCTTTATCACTTTTTTTATGGCCCTGGCAGCGGTGCTCTTTTTTTTCCCCTACGACGCAACCTGCGCAACACTCAACTACCGCCTCAAATGGCTGTTCAACACAAGTTCGGTGGGGGATCTCTACGCCCTGGATCAGGGTTTTTTCAAAGGGGCTGGACTTGATATCATTGTCAAGGCGGGCGGCCCTGAACGGGACGCCATCCGGGAGCTTGAACTGGGTCATGCCGCCTTTGGGGTTGCATCGGCGGACCAGGTGATCCGGGCAAGGGAAAAAGGAGCGCCCGTGGTTGTCATCGCACAACTCTTCCAGATCAACCCCCTCCAGTGGGTCTACCGGGCCGTAAAGCCAGCCGTCAACTCCCCCCGTGACCTCAAGGGCCGGGTCCTCGGCGTCACCTATGGCGGCAACGACGAGACCATCATGGGAGCCCTTCTCGCCCGGGCAGATCTCAAGAAAAAAGATGTCTCCCTGTACAGCGTCCGCTATGACTACACCCCCTTTTACCGGGACATGGTGGATCTCTGGCCCTGCTACATCAATGCCCAGGGAATAATCCTTGCCGACAAGCTTGCCCGGGAGGGGGAGGCGGTAAAGTTTTTCAACCCCGCCGACCACGGCATCACCTTTGTGGCAAACTCGGTTATTACCTCCCAGGACGCCCTGAACTCCCACCCGAAAACTGTGCAGGCTTTTGTAAGAGCCCTCATGGCAGGGTGGACAGAGGCCCTTTTGCCGGAGAACAGAGAAAAAGCCCTGGCCGTCCTCCGGAAATACAACAGAGATACGCCCGAGGATCTTCGTAAAAAGCAGCTTGATGCAACCCGCATCCTGGTCGTTCCACCGGCTCCCAAACGAGTCGGGGCCATTGATGTTGGGGGGTGGAAACAGACCGAGCAAATCATGCTCGACCAGGGGGTGATAAACAGTCCGGTCAGAGTCGAAGAGGCTCTTTTCCCTGGAGGGAATCCTCTTTAACTACCCGCAAAGAGCCTTGTTAGACAAAAACTATTGACAACATTTTCCAATTAATGGGGCACAGCTGCCCGTTCCATGGGTGAAGTTTTTACCGGTTTTTTCCACTATCCTGATGGTCCCGACCCAGATGGAAATCAATTAAGGATGAACTCTGGTTTAGTCCCCACATCCTGGGCGACACAAAGTTTTCGATGTTATGGCTGAAAATGTGCAGTATGGATACCCTCCTTGATTAATTTTTCACAATTGCCCCAAACGGTGATCAAGACCCTTTCTTTTGAAGCTCGAACCTGCGACAACCCCCATGATGACAAGCCCTGCCATGAGCACCAGGGGAAACCAGGCAAACACATCCATGAACACCTGATTTTCGATCCCCGTAGGATCTAACCCTCCCGGAGATGCGACTTCAAGGGAGAGCCGTTGAATCTTGAAGGCAAGGGCATACACCACTCCCATCATTCCGTAGGAAATGTTATAGATCAACCCCTTGAAGCTCAAGACCGTGGCCCTGTTTTTTGAGGCGGTGTTCCGATTGAGGTAGTAGCTTACAAAAAAACCGTTAAAATACATGGCGCTCGAGGTGATAACAGCAGAAAGAACCCCGAACCAGGGCCAGAAAAAATTCATACTCCAGAGCCCTACAAGGGCCAGAAGGGCTGTAAGCACAAGGGCATCTCGTGGGGGCCTTGTTTCAGCGATTCGTAAGGCCAGACGGGGAATGAAAATCCCGAGGATGGCAACGGCTGAAGCAATAATGCCAAAAAGGGACTCAGGAACGCTCACAAGGCGGTAGTACTGGCTCGACAGAGTTACAACCATGCGGATCACTCCATCAAAGAGCATGCCAAAGAGCATCACCCAGAACACAAACCAGGTATTAACTATCCAGCGTCCACCATCCATGGTAAGCCTGAAAGCCTCTACAAGAGACGCACCCTGCCTATCCTCACCGAGCTCATCTTTCCCATGACCCCCGGCATCACCCGTCATGCCCAGGGTTATAAAAAGGCAGGCAAGGGCCAGAACAAAGGTGAGATAAAGGGGAAACCGCATGGTCATGGATTGAGCTACGACAACATCAAGGCCAACAAAATTACACACCCCTTGAACAAGACCTGGATCATATACGGCAGCCCCCAGGGTCATGGCAAGGATGAAACCCATGGATTGAAACCGGGTCATGTAATCAAGCACCCTTCCCCAGTCCTGGGGATTGCCCTTTTCGGTCAATGCGTCATAGGCAAGGGCTTCGTCGGCCCCGCTTGCTGCGGCCTCGGCAAATCCGCTCAAAACCCGATTGATCAGGAAAACCCAAAAGATGACATTGGGTTCCATGAGCGGCACAAAGCTGATGATGCCCACCTCAACAACCATCACGGCCGAGGCAAATACCACCAGATGTTTTCGCCCGATCACGTCGGCAAGAGCCCCGGACGGCACCTCGAGCAAAACAATGGTGGCGGCCCACACGGCGTTTAAAATGGAAAACTGTGCCACGGTCAGCCCGAAATCAAGAAAGAGGATGGTAAAAACCGGGTAGTAAAACCGTGAGTTAAACAGTACCCGAAAGGCAATAAAACGACGGATATCGGGGATGGAAAAGGGGGATACATCTCGTCGCTCAACTTTTGAATTCATGTGCAAAGCCTTTTCTGAAGATATTTTTCTCCTAATTTCATAGGAAGTACAACGGTTGTAGCACAAAGAGCTGCCACCATCGCAGACGAGGCAAAGATCCAGAGGATGGTTCCAGAGCCCAGAGTCTTTCCGTCGAATGCAGCTTTGAAAATGGAATAGACCGGGCCTGCCTCGATCATGATAACGCTCCCCGTAAAAAGAACGGAAAACACCATGAACAAAAGTCCCCCGTGGCTGGATAGGGTCTGGGCCGGGTTTTCTGATTTAAAATCGGCAAACATCGCCCCGAACCCCACGCCAAGGCTCACCACCCCAGGCACCATAAGGCAGACGTTCACAAGGGAGAGGGTCATCATCAAAGGGCCCACCCTAAGAAGCAGGTTGGTGGCAATTATAAGCACCAGGGTGAGGACAAGGAGAGGAACAAGATAAATGAGATGCTTTACCCACAGGAACTGACCCAGAGTGACGGGGCTTGACCTGATGATCCAGAAAGCCTCCCCCTCCATGCCCACGCAGGGAAAGACAAACCGCCCGGCAATGGCCGTGAGGACAAAAAGGGCAAGTCCCATGTTTAAAAAGGCAAGAAGATTACCGATAAAAACGGTCCCCATGGGCGATCTATCAAGGGGGAGAACCTTGAAGTTGTAAACATAGATCCCGATCAGGGCAAAGATCAAAAAGAGCTGGGACCACTGGGTCTGATCCCGGAAGAAACTCTTGATTTCCTTGAACACCAGGGCCGCCACGGGCAGGGGAAGAAGTTTTAACCCCCAGATTTTTAGCCGCCGTCGTTTAAAGAGCCGGGCCGGGGCACTCTGGGCCCTTGATACCCCTTTAAAATAGATGGCGTCCGCAACAAGGAGCATGATAAAGCCCATGGACAGCGAAAAACTTGCCAGAAGTCCCAGATGGAACAGGGCCTCAAGTTTCTGACCTCCAAGGGCCGCAACCATCGCATCATAGGCCCAGGTGCTGGGCAGGAACGGCAACGGCGAGGTCTGCATGGCCTCGAGGTAAACAAGGGTTGAGGTGAACACCTCCGGATCCACAAGCCTTTCCGGCCTGATCACCCTCACCCCCACGTAGAGCCCGATAAAAAGAGCTAACCCCACAAACACAAAGATCGTTCGAATCCTGTTTGCCGGAAGCAGCACAACTGCCCCCATCATGGCAACTCCGCTGATGGTAGAGGCCCCTGTGGACAATAGTAAAAGGACCATGCCAAGGATAAAATAGTAAAACCAGGAACCGTCAAAGATCATTCCATAGGCGGCAAACATGGGAATGGCAAATACCACCACCATCCAGGAGCTGTCCATAAGGCTCTCAAGCCACCTTGCCGCAAATATCCTGTAGCCTGGAACCGGCATGGAAAACACAAGGAGAAGATCCTTTGACAGATAAAGCTTTGACAGAATTACAAGGATTCCGGAAAAGATCAGCAACGAAAAAAAGGTGACAAAGACAAGGGCCATGAGCTTAAAGGCAAGGACCCTGCCAAGCTCCTCGATGGTTGAAAAATAGACCAGCACCCGGTGGGAGATCCAGAAGATCAAGACCCAGAACAGGAGACCCATAAACCAGAGGAAAAACCGGCTCAACCGGTTTTTTCTATCCGAGCCCCGGCCCATTGAATTTTTAAACGATAGGAGCCTTGGCTGCAGCAGGGTGACGATCTGATTTCCAAAGCCCGGAAACCTAGGCCCAGAGTCTGAGTCAGGTTTTGCCATTGTTTTCTCCCCCGGGAAAATCCTTACCATGGTCCCACCCATCATTGGTAAGAATCATGAACAGCTGTTCGAGATCGGCATGGTCGGCCCGGGCAATTGCCTTGAGTTCCTGTATCGTTCCAACGGCCAGAAGCCTTCCGTGGTTGATAACCCCCACCCTGTCGCAGAGTTCAGCTGCAATGGAGAGGGTGTGGGTGGACATGAACACGGTTTTATCATCTGCTACGAACCGCCTTAAAAGGCCCTTGACCATGGTAATGGCCCCGGGATCAAGGCCCACCATGGGTTCATCCACCACAAGGAGTTCGGGATCATGGATCAGGGCCGCCGCCATGATCAGCCGCTGCTTCATACCGTGGGAAAAGGACTCGATCATCTCATCGGCCCAGTTTCCTAGGGAAAACATCTCCAGAAGAGCCATGGCCGTTTTTTCAAACCCCAATGGGTCCATGGAAAAAAGATCAGCCGTGAATTTCAAAAACTCCATGGCCGTGAGCCGTTCGTAGAGATAGGGCCTGTCCGGAATAAAGCCTATCTTCTGCTTGGCAAGCCTGGGATTTTTTTCCATGTCAATGCCGCAGACCCGAACACTTCCAGAGGTCGGGGCCGTCAACCCTGCTATCATCTGGATGGTGGTTGTCTTGCCGGCTCCGTTGGGTCCGATAAAACCAAAGATCTCCCCTGGGTAAAGGGTCAGGCTCAATTGATCCACCGCCACCAGGCGGTTATATTTTTTGGTGAGTCTGTCAAGCTCTATCATGGTTCAACCCCTGTAATCTCAACTTTAATTCTGCCAATGGCGCCCAGGATGTCAAACCCCTCGCCCCCTTGTCCGCTTACAAGCCTCAGATGGGTCACGTCGGCGGGGAACTGGTTGAAAAGGGGATCAACCGTGATCCATGAACCAAGAAAGACCCCGTTCCATGCATGGTAGTAGAACCTGTCGTTTAAAAAGACCAGGCCCGCCTCTATCCTTGTTGGGATGCCAAGGGATCTACAGAGGGCCGCAAACAAAACCGCATGCTCGTTGCAGTCGCCCATGCGGGTTTCCAGGGTGGAGATGGCGTTGGGTAATGACACCAGGGGCCGTTTTTGAATGTGTTCGTCCATCCAGGTCAGCACTGCCCGGATTTTCCCGTTGGCCGATCCCTGGCTATCTTCCCGTATATCGTTATAATTATCCCCCTGGCTATCCATGATCTTGTCGGCAAGGGCCTGAATGTCGGGATGGTCCGATTGAACAAGGGGGCCGGGCTCAAGAAACGATCCAAGGCCAGGGAAGGCTTTCTGGCCGGACAATTCCTCCGACATGGATGGTTCCGAGCCAGGACTTTCCCTTATTATGGTGAGACGGTTGTTGCAGAGAATCTGACGTCCCCCGTCAAGATCAAAGTCCAGAGGATCAATTCCTGAAATCTTAAGACTCAGTTTTGAGCAGGTTTTCACACGATCGTTCCATGGGGGTTTCGAGAAATTTCGTCCTTCATCGACCGGTTGATCGATCCCATCGCCCTTAGAAGGTTCCAGGTTCCAGACAGGTATGACCGATGCAGCAAGGGTTAAGTCGTCTCCGGCCACAATCCCCTTGAGGGCATCCTGCCTTGTGGCGGCAACAAGGGTGATCCCAAGGAGACCCTCCTCCCTTACCACCCGGCCCGTGGCGTCAACAAACGAGTACTGGGTCATTCCTTTGGCCTTAACGGCCAGCTTTTTGACACTCGTTTTCTGACCCATCACCGCCATGGTTTCTTCGCCCACCACCCTGACCCCAACATCCATTTCGCCCATGGTAACCGGATCAAACACCGAAAAGGTCATCTCCTGGAAAGGGCCATTTGAACTGTCATTCTCATCTAAAGGAACGAGACCTGTCATGGCAGGGGCAATGAGACCGATCAGAAAGGGTTTTCGGGTCAACCTGATCTTGACCAGAGAAGAGGGGGTCTGGTTGTTGGCGGCTGTGGTCACCCCAAGGCTCATCTCTTCCACGGCTCCCTTGACCCTGAACTGAAACCTGCCCGAACCAACCTCGAAATCAAAGGACCTGAGCGACAAATCAGATTCAGTCACAGTATCGGAACGAACGGTCAGATCCTGGACCATGCCCATGGTGTTGACCTTCATAAAGGTCCGCTCAAGAATTCGAAACCCTGTTGAACTCTGCTCCAGAACCCGGTGGGAAAAACCAATGTGCCGCCCGTCCTGAAAAACCGCCATATAACTTTCACCGGGCTCGATTGCTGAAGCTACGCCGCCACCCGGAGGAGCAGGGACGTTTGTGGCACTGTCGCTGCCCCCCTTGAAGAGGCCCACACGAGCCATGAAGAGGAAGGCAAAGAGCGTCAGACAAAGTATGCCCCACACCTGGAAACTCTTTTTTTGAAACAGCATCAATTCTTAGAACTCATTTTTTCAACAATCGGCCAGGATTGGTCGTTCAGGACCAAAAAAAGCTCTCCCTCCTGATCCTGCATGAACTTTGACAGTTTTACAAGGGCCCGGTCGGTAAATTTAATGATGTGCTCCTGGGTTTCAAGATAAAGGGCATCGTTGGATGAGTAGAGCTTATCAGGCTGGAGGGTCAGCCTTGTTCTGTTGTTCAAGGCAAGCCTGACCACGTCTGAGACGGTTAAATCCACAACAAAAAGGGCCGTATCCTCATGAAAGAAGTAGACCTTTTCTTCGAACTCGTCGGTCAGCTGGTACAGATGGTAGCCCATGTGGTCTTTACGGATGGAGGAGTTAAAGTAGGCGATCAGCTTTGGATGTTCAAAACGTCCATGTTCGTTGTGCCACACCCCGTTTTTATCCATCCAGAAGATTGCCTTCTCCTTTGGTATGGTGATACTCTTAATCTCCAAAGCCATCAATAGCTTCCTTTAGATGCCGGATCTCGTTCTCCCACAGGGCGGGGTCTGGGGTTTCAAGGATAAGGGGGATGTTGTCAAACCTCACATCTTTCATTATCCATTCAAACGGCTCCATGCCAAGGGTGCCCTGGCCGAGACTCCCATGACGGTCCACCCTTGAACCCATCTCTTTTTTTGAATCGTTGAGGTGCATCCCCCTTAAATAGTCAAACCCGATCACCCGGTCAAAGGTCTCCCAGGTCAGGGTAAACCCTTCCCGGGTTTTAAGATCATATCCGGCTGAGAAGGCGTGGCAGGTGTCAATGCACACCCCTATTCTGCTCTTGTCCTCAACCATGTCGATGATATCCCGCAGGTGGGCAAAATCAAAACCGAGGTTGGTTCCCTGGCCTGCAGTGTTTTCGATAACAGCGATTACACCTGCCGTACTCTCAAGGGCTATATTGATGGATTCGGCAATGGTTGAAAGGCAGGTGTCAATGTCAACCTTTCCCAGGTGGCTGCCCGGATGAAAGTTGAGCAGGGAAACGCCAAGCTCCGCACACCGCTGCATCTCATCCACAAAGGCGTTTCTTGATTTTTCAAGACTCTCCTCGTCTGGATGTCCCAGGTTTATCAGGTAACTGTCATGGGCGAGGATCTGGTCTGAGGAATAGCCAAGGGTTTTACATCTATCCTTAAACAGTTCAATACTCTTCTGGCTAAGGGGCTTTGCCTTCCACTGGCGCTGATTTTTTGTAAAAAAGGCAAACGCCGTTGCCCCTAAAAGGCTTGCATTTTTCGGGGCATTCTCAACCCCGCCTGCTGCACTTACATGGGCACCTATATGCTTCATAATCTTCCTTTTAATTTATTCCAGCAGGGTGTCGATTCTGCCGGTTTCAGCCATTAAATCCACAAGGGCCATTCGGTAATCGATCCAGGTTGCGGCCACGGCACTTGAAGCCCGCACAAGATCTGTCTGGACTTCGTTGAGCCTTGTCAATGAAAGCGTGCCTGCCCGGTAGGCCATCTCCACATGATCCCTGATCCTCTGGATCATTTCAAGGGTTTTCTGCTGACGTTCGTAGATCCCAAAGGCCGCCTCTGCCCGATCCCTGCTCTGGCGAATTGCCGAGGATATTGCCAGAACAAGCTTTGCCCGTTCATGGTCAAGCGTTCTAATTTGAGCGTTGATCTCTTCGATCTTACCCCGTCGGCGACCACCGGTATAGAGATCCCAGGAGGCGACAATGCCCACGTAGGTGTCGTGCTCCTCCTGGTCGGTGACGGTGATGTTTTCCTGGTAAAGATAGTCGGCCCCGGTTATAAGGGCAATTTTTGGGTACAAGGTCCCCTTTTGTGCGACAAGTTTCTGGTTTATTGCCAAGACTCCCTGGTCCAGGGCCTTTAAATCCGGGCGATGGTCCAGGGCAAACTCCAGATCCTCGTCAAAACCGACCATGGGAGCCTGGTGGCTCCTTGAGATCCGGACCGGATAGAGATCTTCGGGTAAAAGCGAGTCCGGCAGGGCCAGGAGCTGGGCCAGGACGGTTTTAACGACCTTGAAGTCCCGTTGGGCCGTCCTGTAATCGCTCTCTGCCTGAAGGGCCTTTACCGAAAAGTTGAGCATTTCAGACTCTGCTACCGTTCCCACCTCCCATCTGATCCTGGAATCCCTTTCCAGGGTCTGGTTGAACTCCTGGTTCTGCCTTGCCACAACCATACCTTCAACGGCAAGCTGGGCCTGGTAAAAGGCAGTTGCAACGGCCTTGAACAGGAGCCGCCGGGTTTCCGCCACCGCCTCTTTTCGCCGTTCAACCCCGTGGCTTGCTGCAAGGGTGTTGGCCTTTCTGGCAAATCCATCAAACAATAACCAGGCGATCTCAAGCGCCGCCCCGGCCTCGTTAAAAGATTCGTCCATTCTAAATTCGGAGGCCCAGTCCGGCTGAACGGTTGTATCAAGGGCCTTGACACTGCCCTTTAAGGAAACGGTGGGAAGATAGGCGGACCGAGCCTGTTTGAGAACAGCCCCTGCCTCATCGATCCTCTGCTTTGCGGCAAGAATGTCGGGATTTGAGGCAACCGCCATTGTAAACGCCTGCTCCAGGGTCAAAGTTCCCCGGGGGATATCGGATAAATCCCTCTCCGTCTGGGCAAAGAGCAACGACCCGGTACAGACCAGCCAGAGGGAAACAACCACCGCGCATTTCATGGATGAATTTTTCATAAATATCTCTTTTCAGATTTTATCCGGTAAAAAACGCAATAGAGCACGGGAACAACGATCAGGGTCAGGAAGGTCGCCACAAAAAGACCGCCCATGATGGTGACGGCCATGGAGGCAAACATGGGATCAAACACCAGGGGCACCATGCCGAGGATGGTGGTTCCAGAGGCCATGACAACCGGCCGGACACGGCTTACCGAGCTGTCAAGAATGGCCTTGTAGGGAGCATAACCCTTGCCAAGCAATATCTCCACCTGTTCGAGGAGAACGATGGCGTTCTTGATCAGCATGCCGCTAAGCCCTAGAAAACCAAGGATGGCCATAAAGCCAAAGGGAAGGCCCGTGAGGAGGAGACCTGCTGCAATCCCCATGATGGAAAGGGGCACGGTCAGGAAAATCACAAGAGGAGTTCTAATTGAATTAAAAAGACCCACCACAATGACAAACATTCCAAGCACACAAAGGGGAAATATTTTGCTTAAGGGTTCCCTTGCATCATTTGAAGCTTCAAACTCACCGGCCCACTCGAGGGTATACCCCGGAGCAAGGGGCAGAGCCTCTATCTCCCGGACCATGGAGAGGCGGAGGGGTGCCGCAAGCCCCTTGGAGGGATTACACTGGACCGTGACTGCCCGCTGTTGGTCCCGATGCATGATAAGGGGCCACTCCCATTCCATTTTAACCCCGGTAGTGACTTGATTTATGGGAATGAATGCCCGGCTTGCATGGCTGTAGATCTGAACATTGTGAAGATCTTCGGCTGAATCGCCCACTCCTTGCGAAGGGCGGGTAACGATGGGAATCATTTCATCCCCCTCCCTGTAGAGCCCGGCCACCACACCTGTGAAATGCCATTGTAATGCATTTGAAAGTTCACTCCTTGTCACCCCTGACCTGCGGGACTGACTTTGAGAGAACTCGGGCCGTAGGACCCTTACCTGACGGCGCCAGTCGGTTCTTACATCCCTGGCCCTGGGGGTCTGTTCCATAATCTGCCTGGTTTTATCTGCCAGCTCTTTGAGCACATAGATTTCCGGCCCCCGGAAACGCGCCTCCACCTGAAAGGTGATGGGCGGACCTGATACGATCTTTTCAGCATAGGGTTCGGCATCTGGAAAATTTTCTGCAAGATAATCGTTTGTCCGGCGGACAAGTCCGTCAATCTGATTATGATCCTCAACCTCGACCAGCAGCTGTCCGTAGCTTGAGTTGGGAACCTGGTAGTCATAGCCAAGGATAAACCTTAACGCCCCTTCGCCTGCAAAGGTGGTGATGTTTTTCACCCCGTCCATCTTTGCAATTGTCGTCTGTATCCTTTCCAGATCATTCACCGTGTGATCCATGTGGGTTCCCTGGGGGTTCCAGAAGTTCACGAAAAAATAACGCTGGGTGGAGTCCGGGAAAAAGGCCGAAGGAATCGACCCAAACCCCAGGAGTGCAAAGACCATGAACAAACAGATTACCCCGAGGGTGATATATCGTCCCTTGAGGGTCAGATGGAGCCCTCTCCGATAGATACGATATATCTTCGCCCCATGGGGATCTGGGTTTAATTTTGATTTTGGAATCTTGAGCGCCCACACGCAAAAAAGCGGGGTGATGGTAACGGCAAACAGCCAGCTCAGCAAAAGGGAGATGGCCATGACCTCAAACAGCGATCGGCAGAATTCCCCCACATTTCCCGGAGCATAGCCAATTGCGGCAAATGCCAGGATAGCCACAAAGGTGGCACCCAGGAGGGGCCATTGAGTTTCCTTGACTGTCCTCAAGGCAGCATCTTCCCTGCCGTCGCCTTTGGCTATCCGTACGAGCATTCCGTCGGTGACTACAATGGCATTGTCAACCAGCATGCCCAGGGCAAGGATCAGGGCACCAAGGGATATTTTCTGAAGATCAATCCCCATGAGCATCATCACGATAAAAGTTCCAAGGATGGTCAAAAGAAGAATGATGCCGATGAGTATGCCGCTCTGCAACCCCATGAACAGCATGAGAAGGATGATCACTATGGTCACTGCCTGGAAAAGATTCAAGAGGAAAGAATTTACAGATTCAGTCACCACCCGGCTCTGGTAATAAATGGTATCAATGGTCATGCCGGGAGGTTGCCGGTCAGCGAGGAGCTTTAGTTTTTCCGCAACCGAATCGCCCATGGTGACAACGTTTCCACCTCCCACGGTGGAGATACCGATACCAATACTTTGCTGGCCGTTATAACGCATGAGGTTTCTGGCAGGCTCCCAATACCCCCTCTTAACCGTGGCAATATCTCCAAGACGAACCATGGAGTCACCTCCTCCAATCAAAAGGTCTGCGATCATGGCTTCGCCTTTGAATTCACCCGTGGGAGTAATCCGCATGTATTCAGTGTTTACATCGACCTTGCCGCTTGCCTCCACAACATTCTGGAGATGAAGGGTCTGGTAGATAAGGTCCGGTGAAAGACCGAGACGGGCAAGTTTACCGGGTTCAAACTCAATGTAAATCACCTGCTGTTCGATTCCCCAGAAGTCTATTTTTGCCACATCCTTGCACAGGAGAAGCTCCTTTTTAAGATATTTGGCGTACTCCTTCAGCTGGGCCTGGGTGTAATTGTCCCCGGTCAGGGCAAAAAACACCCCGTAGACATCACCGAAATCGTCGTTGACCCTTGACGGGCCTGCCCCCGGCGGAAGGCTCGCCTGGACGTCAACCACCTTTCTTCTTAATTCATCCCAGACCTGGGGCAGCTTTTGTTTTGTGAACTCATCCTTCATATCCACGTATACAAAGGAAAGCCCCTCCTGGGAGGTCGAATAGATCTCCTTAACCTGGCCCATGGATTTAATGGCCTCTTCCACAACTTCGGTAATCTCTTCCTCCACCTCCAGGGGGCTTGCCCCGGGATAGGGGGTTATCACAAGGGCTGTCTTGATTGTAAATGTGGGGTCCTCGAGCCTTCCAAGTCGTTCAAAGGCAACTATTCCCCCGCCGATCAAAAGCAGGGTCAGGATTGCCATAAATACTCGGCGGTCAAGGGCAAATCGGGCCGGGTTCATTCGAGGTTTCCCCTGGTAAGAACTGTGTTGAGTTTCATGCTGGGACGGATAAAATCAACCCCCTCGATGATGATTTGCTCGCCTGGTGCAAGCCCTTTTTTGATGAGTATGCGTGAAGAATCACGTATTCCTCCCACCTCAACCTTCTTCATTTGAGCCGTGGAGGTCGCATCGTCAAATACCCACACGGATGAACCGCCGCTGCTGTTTGTTACAATCGCCTTTGATGGAACGGTAATCCCTGACTCCTCCCCTTCATCCGCCGACCAGAAGACATCAGCCGTCATTCCCGGCAACACCGTGAATGCGTCGGGAGACACCAGGGTGAAAACCATGGAATAGGTTCGGGTGACAGGATCTGCACTGGTGTTAAATTCATAGAGCGACATCTTGAAACGCCTGTCGGGTCTTGCTGGAAAGGAGACAAGGGCCATGGCTCCCGGACGGGGGTTTTGCCGGATGATCTCATTTTCAGGCACCTTGATTTCAACTTCCAGGGTATCGATGTCGTGGATTCCCACAACGGGTCTCCCCGGCTGGACCATCTCATAATTATCAATAAACCTTGCGGTTATCATGGCGCCAAAGGGGGCCCTAAGGGTGGTATAGGCAAGTTGATGCCTGGCGATTACAAGCTGAGCCTCCACGGCGTCCACAGAGGCGGTAAGGGTGTTCACCCCGTTTCTTGCATGGTCGTAATCCACCTCAGGAACCACATTCTTTTCAAACAGAGTCTGGATCCTCGCATAATCAAGGGCAGCCGTTTGCAACTGGGCCACGGCCCCGGCCTTCTGGGCCTTTAATACCCTGATCCTGTCCTCGTAATCCTGGGGATCGATCTGCATGAGGATCTGACCCTTTTTTACGGCATCACCGGATTTTATGTCAACCCGAACCAGGGGACCTGCCACCCTGAAGGCAAGGTTTGCGGTTCTGGACGCCCGGACGGTTCCCGGATATCTGTTGTCTGTGGTGATATTTGTGCTGGCTACCCTTTCGAGCACAACGGGCTGCGCCCCTTGAGTGTCGGAAGAAACTGATTCCGAGGCAGGGCAGCTCAATGCAGTGAACAGGCTCGATGCCATGAAAACAATGATCAAACATAGAATCGTTGAACAATTTCTCATCTGTTTCTTTCCCTTATTCGGACCTCAAACGAAGCAATTTTACCTGAGATAACAAAGGATTACTGTCATCTACAGGGTATCTTAAAGTTACAAACAACAATTTACTCCATCGACCAACATTCAATCGAATGACAGACAACATTACCTAGGCGACAAAGTTAAGTCAAGGAGGAACTGGGGTCAGAACTGGGGTGGAAAATAGGATAAGAACTTGCCTTTTGTCAAAAACCAATACCCTAAGAATCACTCCTGTACTCTGTTATCCAGCAGCTCGGAAAGCCCAAGCGCCTGAAGTTTTTCCGGCCTAGGGAACCCTGTTTCAGTATCCCAGCCTCTTAATTGATAAAATTCATCCCGCATCTTTTCGAACAGGTGGCGGTCCAGGGTTTCTCCTTTCCGGCTTAAAACAACATCCCCCTCACCCGGGACCAGTACATCCGGGTTCATAAAGACAGATTGAACCGGATCTTTGAAATTAAAGTCTGCAATCGTATCATCTCTCTTTGGATTCCAACCTTCCCGCAGGAGTATGGCACGCTGCTGATTAAAAATGACTTCACCAAATTTGAGCAAGTCATCCTCTTCCAGCGCTTTCCCGGTTACGGCATTGAAGGTACGGACCTCCAGGGTTGAGTCGCCCACCTTATCCGGTGTATGGTGTGAAAACATCAAGGGCCAGCAGGAATCACAAAGTCCCAGGCTGTCCTTAACATAGGTGCGATCTATGGTACAGGTGGCTGCCATGGCTTTGCCCTCATGGGAATTTAAATCCCAGGCCTTATCATGGCGCCAAAATTTGGCGGCGGCGGCCCGATAGACATCGGCAGATACCGGTGTTGATCCCGGATATTGCAGATTCATCACCCACATGCCGATAATCTTGCTGACCTCATGGAGCATGGCAATGGGCTGCCTCGGCTCAAAGGCGTAAAGCAGGCCATTCACCAGATATTCCCTTGCCGAATAGGTGGCACCGTCACCCACACCTGCCACTTCATTGGCAAAAAGCTGTTTGGCGTCCAGGCCCAGGGTTTCACCGGCCCTCAGGAGTCCTTGGGCCAGGATGGCACCAAACCCTTTTCCATGGGCGATCATATGACACAGGGTCTCAAAAAACTCCCATGTACCCAGTTTCTCTACTTCAAGACCGGTTTGTGCATCACTCAACACCCCTGCCTTGTACCCCTCACTTATCCACTGAACCACATTGGCCATCTCCATGGTGCAAAGGGAGAGATCGTTGCAAAGTCCTGTCGCATCCAGGGCAGTTTCTGCAGGTTCCCCCGGGCGTCCCATGACCCAGGGAAAATAAACAAACATGGACTGGCACTTTCTAACAACCGCCTTGTTGGATTGAGTTTGGAATGTGGATCGCATGACGCAGTCAAGGCCGCACTGGAAACAAGATGCCTTACCTGCACGGGTAATTTGATCCGGCGGAAATGGGTTGAATGAGGTGTCCCGCTTATTCAGCTTTATGGTCAGGCGATTGAGCTTCTTGAGTGCGGCCGGATCATAGACCATTGGAGACCGGGTTCCGACTGCAGCAATGGCCTTTAGATTTTTAGACCCCATAACCGCACCAAAACCGCCGGTTGCACTCCCCTCGTTGTCCGTCATCAGATTGGCCGTTCGGCATAGATTCATCCCGGCAGGACCGGTTGTGATAAAGTGTGTTTTTTTGCCATGTTTTTGTTTTAAATATTCACCAACCTGGGTAACCCCCTCAAGGTAGATGCCGGCGGCATCTTCAAGCCTTGCGTTTCCATCTGAAATGAACAAATAAACCGGTTGTTTCGCCCTTCCGAAAACCATCACTCCATCAAAACCCGCTCTTTTTAATGAAGCCCCCCAAAATCCTCCCAGGTTACCATAGCAAAAACCTTCGGGCATGAGCATGGGTGATTTGCCCACGACTTCAAACCGGGATGCTCCCTGTACACCGGTTGCAGTTAAAGCTCCTGTCATAAAAATCAAACAATTTTCCGGATCAAAGGCCTTGATTTCGGCAGGAACATTCTCCCAATAAAGACGGGTGGCAATTCCCCGCCCCCCTAGAAACCGGTCTGCGTAAGGTTGGGTATCAATCTCGGTGATGGTTTCAGAAGAAAGATCAACCCTTAAAATTTTCCCACACCAGCCATAGGGCAGAACACTTTTAGATTCTTTTTTATTTTCAATCATATTGGCCTCCTAATTTTATTGCAGCAATGTTGATGTTTTCAATTGAGTCACCGATTTTACCGTAAGGTTATCACAACAATTTCCGGGGGGCAACCAACTCTCATTGGCGGTCCCCATGTTCCGGCACCCCTTGAAATAAAGATTTGAAAACTGCCGTCTTTGTGCAATCCATAGTCAAAACCATTATAAATATAGCCTGTCAGCAGATTGAAGGGAAAGAACTGACCATTGTGTGTATGACCTGAAAGCTGGAGGTCAATGCCCATCTCTTTTGCCAGGGACATGCTGGTATCCGGGTGCCAGTAGGTATATACCTGCTGTTCAGCACGGTTATTGTACTGGTCGGAAATATTGGTCGGCGTGTGATACATTAAAATAGTGGGCCGGGCAGGGTCAAAAACTGCTGATGTTTCAAGCATGGTGCGAACATTGTTTTTAAGATTATGTTCAGGAAAGCTGATGCCGGCAATTTGAAGCCCGTCAATATCGATAACCTCATTATCCAGAATTTTGATATTTGTTTTTCTGATTACAGAAACCGGTTCTGTGAGCTTAAGGTATCCCTCATGATTACCGGTTACAAAAAATATACCTTTTGATGCTTTCAAAGTGTTAAGAGGTTCAATAAATGATGGCAGATTCCCTCCCATACCATCAAAAAGATCACCTGTAATCAAGATAAGGTCCGGATTAACACTATTTACTCGTTCAGCAATACGTTTCATAAATCCGGTCCGGTTGATTGAACCGAGATGTACATCCGACAGGTGAACAATAGTTTTGCCCTGCCAGGCGCCAGGCAGTTTTTCAATTTTGACCTCCACATCTTTTATTTCAGGATACTGTGCTCGCCAGACCCCATAAGCCGCAGTTAAGCATGCAATGGTAACACACACAATGGTGATCATCCCCATGTCAGGAATGGTGCCCATCATTTTTCCGGCAACAAATATAATCCAGATAACCACTGCTGCAAAAACCAAATAGACGGAAAGTCCAATCCAGGTGCTGGCGATAGTATAATAGATGGTGATAAGTATATTGTTATTTATGCGAAGTAAAATGGCCGACGGTAAAAAGCTCAGGGCCAGAAAAGTCATTATCCAGAACAGTATCTTTTTGATTACAGGATTGGAAATTAAAAAAAACCGAAGGGAAGAGGAATATAAAAAATAGTGGACACCACAGATCATCGATAGAAGAATTAATACGGTGAAGAGAAGTCTGGCAATTTGCATTAAGCCCCTCATTATTAAAAAATGTGATTATTTAACAAAAGATCAAAATCAATTAAAATTGATAGAATGCACGCCGCCGCCTGTTTACTTTAACCTTGTTCATGCTATACTCATTTTTAAAACAAATTGATCATTGAAGATCTCACCTATCAACCAGAACGTTCTTGTGAATACAGGGAGTCATACCGCTTTATTTATCATAGAAACGATCCCAGGAGGCGTCGTGAAACAGATTAAAATCAAATACGGCCTGGATGAACATCCCCCATTACTTCAAACCCTGATATTCGGGATGCAATGGCTGGCCATTACCGTTGCCACGGTGATCATCATCGGCAAGGTGGTGGCTGGATTGCATTATGCCGATTTCGGACAGCAGCTTCTCTACATGCAGAAGCTCTTTTTTGTCATTGCCATATCCTTGTTTTTCCAGGTGCTGTGGGGTCACAGGCTGCCGCTTATCACAGGGCCGGCAACGGTGCTGCTGGTGGCTATTCTGACCGGAACCGGCAGGGGGATCGATGCCATATACACAAGCATTGCAATGGGAGGCGCATTTCTGGTGTTGCTGAGCGTTACTGGATTGTTCTCCTTTATATCCCGCTATTTCACCCCCCGGGTAGTTGCCACAATCCTGATATTGATTGCACTGACCATTACTCCGACCATCCTGAACCTGATCCTCACCACCACCGCAGCTGAAACCCCATTGACCAACCTGGGGTTTGCCCTGCTCTTTTTCATGGCCATGATAACAGCCGACCGGCTTCTTCCGGGCATCTGGAAAACCACCATGATCGTGTGGGCTCTTATTTTCGGCACCATGGCCTACCTGGTGGTGGTGCCTGCCGAGGTATGGCATGACCGGGGTCATTTAGGATTGGTCTCCGGTTTTTTCAGCAATTTCACCACAGGTCTGATCTTGGATCCAGGTTTGCTGATATCGTTTATGATCTGCTTTATAGCCCTTTCCATCAACGATTTAGGTTCCATTCAGGCAGTTGGTCAAATTGTGAACCCTCCAGACATGAAACGCAGGGTGACCCATGGCATAACCCTGAGCGGCCTGTCTAACATGCTTGCAGGTTTCTTTGGGGTGATAGGGCCTGTAAATTTTTCCATGAGCGTCGGAATCATCGCAGCCAACGGCAATGCCTCCCGCTTTTCCCTGATTCCCACCAGCCTGGCCCTGATGGTCATGGCCTTTTTACCCGGGGTGGTGGCTTTTATCTGGAATGTACCGGCAGTTGTGATAGGAACGATCCTCCTCTATATCATGTGCGCTCAACTTGCAGCCGGTCTGATGATGGCCTTTGGGTCTAAAGGGTTCTCTTTTCAGGACGGCCTCACCATTGGAATACCCATGATGATAAGCATCCTTGTTTCCTATCTTCCCCCTGAGGTGAAGGCAAGCTTTCCCCCTTTACTCCTGCCGGTAATAGGGAATGGGTTTGCCATGGGCGTGCTTGCGGCACTGATCCTGGAACATATCGTCTACCCGGTGCATGAAACCTAAAAACTGCAAGCGTCAGCAGGTGGCTGGTAATTCTACCAGTCAATGGGTCGATAATCCTTCAGGAACTTTCCACTCCAATGTTTTTTGGTGATAATTCCGTCAAAAAAAGGATCACAGATCCTGGCTGCCCCGTCAACGATATCAAGGGGCGGCTGGAAATCATGAACCCGCTCCTTGAACTCAGCGAGTTCAGCCGGGTCCTCATCGGTCACCCATCCAGTATCCACAGCATTCATGTAAATGCCATATCGGGCAAGATCGCCAGCCGCCGTGTGGGTCATCATATTGAGGGCAGCCTTGGCCATATTGGTATGGGGATGGCGGGAGGCCTGCTTGAACCTGAAAAACTTCCCCTCCATGGCCGTGACGTTGACGATGTGCTTTTCTCCGGTGTACTCCTTCTTCATCAGCGGAATAAGCCGGTTGCACAGCACAAAGGGAGCTATGACGTTCACAAGCTGGACCTCAAGTAATTCAGGCGTTTGAATCTCTCCCATCTTGAGCCGCCATGAGTTGGTCTTTCTGTAATCCTTCTGCTGAAGGTCGGCGTCAAGTTCCCCCCTTGGGAACACACGTTCAACGTCCAGGGAGTTGTCATAGGAGTAGGGAATCTGGGACAGTTCGGCTGAGGCCCTTAGACCCACGCCTGGTCCCTGGCCGTGCCAGGCAACCGGCAAGGCCGATTCAGCCAATTCAGGCGAACCGCATTGGTCGGCAAGCCTTGCCTTGCACTCCTCGTGAAGGCTTAAAAGAGCCGTTATCCCCCCGGGAAGAGTTGCCGAAGAAAGGTTCTCCCCATCCATTAGGTGGGCGTAAAACCCCGGCGGCCGACGCACGGTCTGGGCGGCATTATTGATGAGGATGTCAAGGCGACGATACCGGGTCTCAATATAGTCTGCAAAAATCTCAACGCTCGGAGTGTGGCGAAGATCAAGTCCGAATATCTGGAGACGATGGCCCCACTCGGGAAAATCTTTTTCACCCGAATATCTGATTGCGGCATCCTTTGGAAACCTTGTAGTAGCAATCACAGCTGCACCGGCCCTCAACATCATAAGGGCGGCCTGGAATCCAATCTTTACCCTTGCCCCGGTTATCAATGCCACCCTGTTTTCCAGGCTTGCAGTCTGAAATCTTTTTTGATAGTTAAACTCACCACAGGCCGGGCACATGGTATCATAAAAAAAATGAAGATCCATGAACTCTTTCTTGCACACATAACAATTCCTTGGTGAATTAAGCCTTTGCCCCTTCCCGGCAATGTTTAGATCTTTATCCATTAATTGCCCGGATAATTTCTGGGTAAGTTGCGGGGGGGCCTCAAAGACCCTGGCGGTCCTGGCAGTTCTAATGCCGGTCAAGGCCCTTGCCGCCCTCTCCTTCTCTTTAACCGGCCTCATCTTTGCACGATTTACGGCCTTGCGCCGCTTTTGTATCTCCTTTCTATCGGGGCGGGAAAGCTTTCCTGCAGCGGTCATGAGGGCAATTTTGTCAGCCTCTTCGAGTTCTGCCAGTAAATCGTGGTCATGCACAAGCGCTTGAAGAAGGGGAATACAAGCCTTGACCTGCTCAAGGGAACAGCGGATTTTATCCGAATTGTCGTCGGTGTTCATCGTTTATCGTCCTGTCCTGTCAATTTTACAAAATTACAAATATACCCAGCCCCGAAATTATTCACTCTCTTTTATTCTTGATACTATGTTACCTAAAAAATGCATCTATATTTTAGGTGATAGTTGATTTAGAAAGGTCACAAAATATTTTGCTTCCTTTACCCCTCTGAGCCATGGGGCTACCTAAATTTCAGGGGAATGGCACAGAAGATACGTTTAAAGTAAAATTCCCGTCTATAAACTTTAAATCATAACCCAGAACAACTTTTTTTAGATCTGGAAAATATTTGTTTTTTCTTTCTGCAATTAGATCTTGAATGTAAAGAATGGAACCGATATCTTCAGCATTACCACCAGAGGGAAAAAAAGAGTTAATCATCGATTCTTGTAAATTATCTTGTTCTTCCTTCTGGAAAGACTGTTTGTTCCATTCAATCACAGCCAATGAGATTATTGTCTTCACTCTTTTCTCATCATCCCCAAATTTTATTAATAATGGTTCAGCTATTTTCAAAATAACAGCAGACATTTTAATACCATCTGGAGGCTCAATTAATTTAACAGCTTTTGATATAATAGGATTTGTAAAACCATCTCTACTTGATTTCTGTTTTGATTTTGGTGAGAAATCCTGCACAAGCTGTTTCTTAGTTTTTTGTCTCTTTCGATTTTTTTTTGCTTGTCTGTTTGTATTTTTTTTCTTTTTTGCCATGTATAAAGTTTCTTTATTTAGCGAATCGTTGCAACGAGTTCAGGGTTTTAAGAATTAGTCCTTATATCCTTCATAAATTGCTCCTTCATATCACAATAAAAAAACAATGGATATTAAATTTGTTAACTCAAAGAGAATCCGCAAAGGGCGACCGCAAGGGGTCAACTGGGGTCAAACCTTGATTATTGCATTATAGGACATTCCATTATAGGCCCTTTGCGTTAGCGTTAGGATCTATAATGCAATAATCAAGGTTTGACCCCGCTGACTCCCTTTGGATACTAAGGGACAAAGTAACTTCCGATAAAAAAAAGCCCCGACCATGTTTCCATGATCGGGGCTTTATAAAGATAATCCGGCGGCGTCCTACTCTCCCACAGAGACTCCCCTGCAGTACCATCGGCGCTGGAGATCTT
>Ga0265295_1000974_pt1 | contig 53747 bp, 49 predicted proteins | sample Munlansysbiofilm_FD_192503 | JGI IMG/M metagenome (GOLD analysis project Ga0265295, IMG submission 192503) | Leachate microbial communities from a municipal landfill in Southern Ontario, Canada - Methane capture system biofilm | ecosystem: Engineered > Solid waste > Landfill > Unclassified ... | reverse complement strand
CTGTTCTTCCTCCTCGCCGCCGCCGATTTCAGTGGCAATGCCGCGTTAAAAGTGATCGCCGGCTACGAAGGGATCTTCTGTGGTCTCAGCGCGATCTACGCCGGGCTGGCGCAGGTTCTCAACGAAGTGTTCGCGCGTGAAATCGCACCCCTGGGCGCCGTGAAGTAAACGGAACCACATAAAACCAAGTTACCAAGGCGTTATTATCCCATACCCATACCAACCAAAACCTAACGCCAACCATGAAAAGCCGCCTGCCCGGGCGGCTTTTCCCTTTTTCCCCCGCTAAAACAAGTTGCGGTTGCCACTTTAAACGTTTTTGCGCTATACTTGTATATCATTGCGAATAACAACTTGGCACATATTTAACAACAACGGAGAAGGGGAAAAAGATGCTTGCGATACGCCTTCCAGCTGAAATTGAAGAAAGATTGGCGGCACTGGCGAAAGCTACCGGCAGAACAAAATCTTTTTATGCGCGTGAGGCCATCCTCGAACACTTGGATAATCTTGAAGACCTGTATCTGGCCGAGCAGCGCCTGCTCGACATTCGTTCCGGCAAGACCCAGACTGTACCGCTGGAAAAAATAATGCGCACATATGACTTGGAAAATTGAGCTGGACCAGAAAGCAGCGCGGGAATTGGCAAGACTGGAACGGCAGACAGCGCGCCGCATCCTTGAATTTTTACACAGACGCATCTCCACCCTTGAAGATCCAAGGAGCATGGGAGAAGCATTGAAGGGTTCTCGGCTGGGGGAGTTCTGGAAGTATCGTGTAGGTGACTATCGAATAATCGCCATGATTGAAGACGAGAATGTCACCATTCTTATTGTGCGAATTGGTAACCGCAGAGAGGTTTACCGTCGATAACTTCACCGCTACGGTGGCGCTCCAACTTCATCCAGCACCGGTATATTCCCGCGCCAGTACACCTGTACGCTCCTTCCTCTGTGCATCTTCTGAACCAGACACCTGAACCGGACAAATGCGCAGCAGCTCAGGAAAGTTGCCTGTGTCGCTAACGGTTTTTCGCTTTTTCTCATGACATTTTATCCTGATTGTGGTTGTATCTGCACGGTGGATTTTTGTTGGAATCAAGGACGCGCCTGCAGCATTATTTGCCGCCCCACAGAACCTCTCACCTCGTGATTCATATGCCTGGAGCGGGTATGCCACCTGTGCGAGGCTACGTAAAATAAAGAGAACCAAGTAAAGGAGCAACAAGCTATGTACAGCAGTTCTGACCTGAAAAAAGGCTTGAAGGTTATGGTAGACGGTGAGCCCCATGTAGTTACAGCCTTTGACTTTTCTAAGCCAGGCAAGGGGCAGGCACTGTATAAGTGCAAACTGCGCAACATGATTACCGGAACCCTGCTGGATCGCACCTATCGCAGCGGGGAGAGTTTCGAACCGGCTCCGCTGGAAGAGCGCGACATGCAGTATCTGTACAAGGATGAGGTGGGCTATGTGTTCATGGACACTAAAACCTACGAACAGATTACGCTGCTGGAGCAGACCCTGGGCGATGACCGTTATTTCCTCACAGACAACATGGATGTGAAGGTTCTGGTGTTCGACGAGTTGGGAATCGGGGTTACCCTTCCCAATTTTGTCAACCTGAAGGTGACCCACTCGGAACCGTGGGTAAAAGGTGATACTGCGGCGGGCAACAACAAACCCGCCACTGTAGAGACCGGCTACACTCTGCAGGTTCCCTCCTTTGTGGAGGAAGGGACTCTGATTCAGATTGACACCCGCACCGGCGAATATGTCACCCGCGTCAAGGAGTGACCCATGTCAGCGCGCCCCAATGTGACGCTGGCGACCCGCCGTGACAATTTACACAAAAGAGCCCGGATCCTTCAACAGATCCGGGCTTTTTTCAGTCAGCGTGCGTACCTCGAAGTGGAAACCCCGCACCGGATTCCATGCAATGCGCCGGAAGCGTATATTCTCCCGCAGGAGAGCGGCTCCGCCTTTCTCCACACCTCGCCTGAACTGTGCATGAAACGTCTGCTCGCAGCAGGCTACGCGCATATATTTCAGCTCTGCCGCTGTTGGCGCAAAGCTGAACGGGGACGCAGACATCTGCCTGAGTTCACCATGCTTGAATGGTACTGCAGCCCCGGCGACTACCTCGACCTGATGCGCACCTGCGAAGAGCTGCTCTGTGCTCTGGTTCCTGCAGAGACCCTTGTGTGGCAGGGCGCCACCTATCGGGTCAAGCCCCCGTTCGAGCGCGTCACCCTCGCCCAGGCGTTTACGCACCATGCGCCCATCTCTTTGCAGGATGCAATGGAGGACGATATCTTCGAAGAGGTGTACACCGAATATGTCGAACCCCAACTGGGGCGAGAGCGCCCCACCTTCGTATATGACTATCCGGCGGAGATGGCAGCGTTGGCGCGCCGCCGCCCCGATGCTCCCCACCTGGCAGAGCGCGTTGAGCTCTACCTCGGCGGACTGGAGCTGGCCAACGGCTTTTCGGAGCTTAATGACCCGGTTGAGCAGCGCCTGCGCTTTCGCGCCGCCCTTGACTGCATCCAGCCAGAATTTCCGGCACAGATGCTGCCCGAGCCTTTTCTATCTGAACTTCAACACCTGCCCCCCAGCGCCGGGATCGCCCTTGGGGTCGATCGGCTCGTAATGCTCCTCACCGATGCCGCTACTATCGATGCAGTTGTCGCCTTCACTCCCGAAGAGCTGTAGCGTCAGGCCGCAGAGTTCTAACGTTGGGGCGCAGAGCTCATGCGTTTGGGTATTCCACCACGGTTCCATCGGCGGCGCGCAGACGCGCGCAGGGGCCAAGCGCCTCCACATAATCCGGCACCAGGGGAATTTTTCCATGACCGCCGGGCAAATCCACCACATAATGGGGGATGGCGAGGCCGGAAAGCTCGCGGCGCAGCACCGCCATAAGCGCTATCCCCTCCTCAAGGCGGGTGCGAAAGTGCCCGGTACCGCTGGTTAAATCCATCTGGTGCAGATAATAGGGGCGAATCCGCTCCTGCAGCATCCGCGCGAAGAGCTCCTGCAAAACGGCGGCGTCATCATTCACCCCGCGCAGCAGCACCGTCTGATTAACCAGCGTAATCCCAGCCTCAACCAGCATCCGGCAGGCAGCAAGGGTTTCTGCGCTCAATTCCGCCGGATGGTTGATGTGGGTCAGAAAATACAACGGCTGAAAGCGCTGCAGCAAATTACACAGGTTGGGGGTAATTCGGGTGGGCATCACAACCGGTGCGCGGCTCCCCAGGCGCAGAATTTTCACATGCGGGATTCTATCTAAGCGCTGGAGCAACTCCTGCAGCAACCGATCTGACATGGTCAGCGGGTCCCCCCCGGAGATGATCACTTCGTTAATGCTGGGATCGGCACCAATATAGTCGAGGGCGCTGCTGAGCTCGCCCCAGGTGACCCGGTGCTGGCGATGCCCGATGCGACGCTTGCGGGTGCAGAAGCGGCAGTAGGCAAAACAGCTAGATGTCGTGAGGAGAAGGACACGCTTGCGGTAACGCTGCACCAGATGTGGCACCGGCGAAAGACGTTCTTCCTCCAGGGGGTCCGCGCGGGTAGCGCTGGAGAGATTCAATTCATCCGGGTGGGGGATAAACTGCCGCCCCAGCGGATCATCGGCGCGCTGAATCTGGGCCACCAGGTGAGGACTGATCCGCAGCGGATACGTAGCTACAACCTCCTTTACTGCGTCACATTCCAGTTCCGGCCAGTGGTGCAAATGCTCTGCGGCGCTGAGCGCTTCCATGTTCTGCTGCTGCCATTCTTCCAATCGTACTGTCTCCTTTTTCTTGTTTTGGGTAGAAATACACTTTTGCTCATGCAGCACTTAAGTGCTGCACCATTTACTGAGAAACAGCGCATAGGCTAATCTTGCGAATCATGCTAAAATCTGCAGCGCACGCAAATGGGCGAAAAGCCCAAGGATAACAGCTTGGAGGGGGACAGCGCCACACCGCGAAAACACAGGGACGGAAATATGTTCTCAAGCGCAAATTCCGCAAGAGATCACCCCACCTGTGTTTTACCCAATCTGCCCCCCAGCTGCGCTACCCTCTTTTTTGCATTTTATCGGAGGTGCCATGAAACACTTTGCCGTAACCATCATTGGCCGGGATCACCCCGGGATTGTATCCGAGTCAGCCAAAATCCTCTACGAGCTGGGCTGCAATGTCGCTGACTCCAGCAGCACTATTCTGGGCGGACAGTTCGCCATGATCCTGATTGTGTCCCACGCCGGCTTTGAAAGCAGCGAACCACTGCAGCGCGCCTTTGCCGAGATGGAATCTTCGGGGCTGTCGGTATATGTGCGCACCTTAAAACCCGGTGGTGAAAAACGCCCGAAGCTGCCTGGCGACCTGTGCATGATTTCAGTGTACGGGTCGGACAAGCCCGGTATCATATATCAGGTAACCCGCCGGCTGAGCCAAAAAAATATCAACATCACCGATCTGGCCACCAAACTGGTGGGCTCCGAAGCACGCCCTGTCTATGTAATGATGTGTGAAGTGGTTTTGCCCCCCGAACTCAGCATTGATGATGTCCGCGATATGCTCGACGCCCTGCGGGAGGAGCTTCAGGTTGATATCTCGGTGCGCAATGTAACCCCCGTGGAGCTATAACCCATGGCAGTACGCGAAGTGTTGGTCTACCCTGACCCTATCCTTAAACAGAAATGTGCCCCGGTTGATCCCCTCAGCCCGGAAGCGCAACAGCTGGCGCAGGATCTTATCGATACCATGTATGCCGCCGGGCATTCGGTCGGCATCGCCGCTCCACAAATTGGTGCTTCCCTGCGGGTGGCCGTGGTGGATGTGTCGGGCAGCAAACTGGGGCAAAAACACAATCACGGCCTGATGGCGATGCTCAACCCTGAAATCATCGAATCGAGCGGTTGCAAAACCATGCGTGAAGGGTGCATGAGTATCCCTGACTATACCGGTAATGTGGAGCGGGCCAAAGAGATCGTGGTGCAGTTTTATGATCGCGCCGGCCAAGATCGGGTTGTCCGCTGTAAAGGGTTCGAGGCGGTCGCCATCCAGCATGAGCTTGATCATCTCGACGGGGTGCTGTTTCTTGACCGGGTCTCAAACCCCGGCACCGAACTGTTCAAACGCAGGCACTGACTTTACCCTGTAAACCTGCCGTGCGCACCCACCACTTGAGTGCGGGTGCGCTCGGCAGGTTACACCCTCAATCTTCAATCTCCGGCGTTACTCTCCAGCTGGCGCAGATATTCAAGGAGCAGGCGCACCCCGAATCCCGTTCCCCCTTCAGGCTGCCCCGGGGCGGCTTTTTCCGCCCATGCGGTTCCGGCAATGTCCACATGTGCCCAAGGGCAATCTGGGGCAAAGTGCTGTAGAAAAGCAGCTGCGGTTATGGTTCCGGCTGGGCGCCCACCGGAATTTTTAACGTCCGCCACTGTGCTTTCAATCTGTGTGGCATACTCCGCGCGCAGGGGCAATTGCCACAGATGTTCTCCGCATTGTTCACCTGCGCCAATCAAATCCTGCACCAGCGCACTATCCGTGCCGAGCACCGCCGCAGTGTGATGCCCTAACGCGACGATGCACGCCCCAGTCAGGGTTGCTATATCGATAACTGCACGCGGGTTCTTGCGCCCCGCCCAGGTCAGGGCATCCGCCAGAATCAGGCGTCCCTCCGCATCGGTGTTGACCACTTCCACTGTTTTCCCCCCCAGGGAGCGAATAACATCTCCGGGACGCTGCGCCCTGGCGGAAGGCATATTTTCCACTGCGGGGATCACCGCCACCAGATTCACCGCCAACTGCAGGCGCGCCGCGGTCACCAGCGTAGCCAGCACTGCCGCGCCACCGGCCATGTCCATCTTCATCTGCTCCATCCCCTCGGAGGGCTTCAACGAAATTCCCCCGCTATCAAAGGTAACGGCCTTGCCCACCAGGGCAATGGGAGCTGTTTTTGCGGTTGTACCCTGATACTCCATTACGATCAGCCGCGGCTCGCATATACTCCCCTGCGCAACCGCGAGCATAGCTCCAAAACCCAGCTGTTCCAGAGCTTTCTGCCCGTAGATGGTGGTTTTTATCCCCACTGCACCCCCCTGCTCCCAGGCGGTGCGCGCCAGAAATTCCGGGGTTTTTACATTCGAAGGTTCATTAACAAGGTCGCGCGCCAGGGTTTCCCCCCGCGTGATGAGCAGGCATCGCTCCATGCGCCGCTTGACCGCGGCCAACTCCCGCGCAGCAACGCCGGAAATGACAATGGTTATGCGGTGCGGAAGCTTTTTGTCTGGTGCACTCTGGTATTTATCAAACCGATAGAGGGCGCGCAGATATCCCTCCACCAGCCACTCCAGCTGTTGAACGGTGTTGCCGGTAGAGAGCAGCGCCAGATCGAACTGAACCCAGGGGTATTTTTTCTGCAGTATCTCGGCACCCGCGTACGCTCCGGCCTGACGCCACTCTGCCGCGCCGGGCTGTTCCCCCAGTCCCGTCAAAACCAGCGCCGGGGTGTCCGTCCCTCCGGGGAGAAACAGCACCTGCTTGGACGCAGGGGTAAATATATGTGCTGCGCGCAGATGTTCAAACTGCGCCGGCATCTGTGGCGGCGCAGCACTACCATCTTTCCAACCCTGCTCATCCAGTGGGAGCACTACGGGTGGAACCATTTCAGGCGAAAACCCTTCTGGCGCCGCCGTGCTCAGTCCCTGTTCCGGGTAGAAAAAATCTATTTCTGGCAACATGTAAACTTCTCCTTTTTTGGCGTTAAAAGATTTCTTAATCTATTAAGTCCTATTGTGCTTTGCACACGTTACTGATATTGTGACCAATTGGGTCAAGTGATATCATTAAACATCATTGAGTTTTGCTAAGACTTCCCTGAGCCATCCGGAGATTTTATCCCCATGACGGTTTTAAATGCCGCCCAGATCCGCACGCGGGTGACCACCCTGTTTGTAGTCGCTATTCTCAGTATCGGCCTGATTGTCTCCGCTGTCGCTTTTGGGGTGTTGCTGCGCACCTTCATGGCGGCAAGCGCCGAACAGAACCGGCAACACCTTAAAAGCAAACAAATTGCGCTGGGGAATTGCCTGCAGCACCTGACAGAGCAGGCCATCCAGATGCACAGCTGCAACACCTGCTGTACCCAACTGGAGGGTTACTGCGATAATCGTAGCTGCGCAGCAACGCTGCAGCACGATAACATAAAAATCCTCACCCAGGCGCTGAAACACTCCGAAATGATAGAAGGTATCGTACGCCTCGACCTTGATGGCAACGTGATAGCAAGCGTGGGGTCAACCTTCCCCAGCAGGTACTGGCCCTACAACCCCGGTAAAACAATTGCCGCCAACGGTGCGCCGGTTTCGGTAGTGTACTCCGGCCTGATCTCTGAAGAGGGGAAGCTTCATCTTATCGCCGTCAGTCCCATCGACATTGAGACCAAAACTGTCGGCTACGATATCCTGTTTTTCTCCCCGGTGCACTTTCTCGACATCCTGCAGGACCCTTCGGTAGCGGCAACAGCGCTGTTCCATCCGGGCGATTATCCCGCCATAATCTGGGCCGATGGAGCCTACAGCAGCACCGAGCATAGCCGCACAGGGCGACACGCACAGGTGGAACAAATCATCCGCACCCTGGATCTACGTCAGGAGACAGAAGAAATTCAAAGCTGGCCTCCCACCTTCGAGGCGGGGGAGGCTGAGTTTATCTATGCGCGGATCCCCGGCAGCACCTGGTATATCGGCAGCTATATAGAAAAGCCGCAGACCTTCGGAACCATGCTGCGTGAGCATATTGCTATTCTACTCATCACGCTGGGGCTGTCTTTTGGCGGTGGGGTTTTGTGTTACCTGGCGCTGCGCCCGCTGACCAGAAAAATAGTTACCTTGGCCGCACGCCTGGAACGTGCCAATGTCAGTCTTGCAGAGGAGGTGCAGGAGCGGCGCCTTATTGAAGCGAACCTGCACTTAAGTGAAGAACAATGGGCCAACACCTTTGCCTCCATAGAGGATGCCATCTTCGTGCTGGATGCAGATGGGAAAATCATCAAACAGAATAACGCCGCCCGCAGGCTCAGCAGCGCATACCCAGGCACCAGATACAGTGGCACTCTGATCCCCCGGCACGGGGAGCGCGCAGAGCTGTTTAAAAAAATGCAGGCACAAAACACCAGCATAAAACAGATCTTCGAAGCCGAGGCGGATGCAACATTCAGCATTACCCTGACCCCCGTTGTGATAAATCAGCAAATAATTGGGGCGGTGCATCTGGTGCGCGACATTACCGATGAGATCCGCGGAGAAAAGACAAAAAGCGAGATGCTCGCTGCGGTAAGCCACGAAATACGCACCCCGATCACCGCCATAATGGGTTTTGTAGAGTTTATGCAGACCAATGAAGTTACGCCGGAGCAACGCCGGGAGTATCTGCAGATTATTGAGCGTGAAATGAACCGGATGAGTGAATTGATGAACGACTTCCTGGATCTGCAACGCCTGCAGACATCCATGCAGGAATACAACTTTGTCGAGTCCGATATCGCCGAACTCCTGCGCGAATGTGCAGATTTGTACGCAATGACCCTGCACAAACATTCGCTTGTTATGCAGGTTCCCGAGCATCTTCCCAGCATAAAGGTAGATGCCGAACGGATGCTGCGGGTATTCTCCAACCTCATCTCCAACGCCGTCAAATACTCCCCCAAGGGGGGAACCATCACCATCGGGGCGCGGAGTACGCCAAGGAGCATCTTTGTCTGGATTCAGGATGAAGGGTTCGGGATTCCGCCCCAGAGCCAGACCAAAATCTTCAAGCGCTTCTACCGTGTCAACGACGGAGATCGGCGCATAGCCGGTGGGCTGGGGCTGGGGCTGGCACTGGTCAAGGAGATTGTGGAGGCCCATAAGGGCAAGGTGTGGGTCGAGAGCAAGGAGCACAAAGGGAGCACCTTTTTTGTCGAATTGCCGCGCACCTGATGCGCGCGGCCACGCACAGTTTAAACCTTGCTGCTGCTACAACTTCTTACCCGGACACTACCGCTTCAGCGCGTGTCCAGCTCAATTGTGTTCACGTGTTTTGCTGAACCCAATCTCCGGCCACTGCTCTATGGTATGCTGCAGACGCCACTCACTCGATGCCAGAAACGTCAGATTTCCTTCCGCGTCGAGGGCTATATTGGCTTGGTTCTTCTGTTTAAACTCGGCGAGTTTGTGTTTGTCAGTGCAATTTACCCAGCGCGCGGTCGCGTATTCGACAGGTTCATACACCGCATCAACCTTATATTCGGTGCGCAGGCGTTCCATAATTACATCGAACTGCAACACCCCAACCGCCCCCAGAATATATTCACTGCCGCGTAGCGGCTTAAACAGCTGCACCGCCCCCTCTTCCGCGAGTTGAATAAGCCCCTTATCCAGTTGTTTGGTCTTCAGAGGATTTTTCAGCCGCACGCGGCGAAAATGTTCCGGCGCAAAACTGGGAATACCAATAAACTTCAACGGCTCCCGCAGGGTGAAGGTGTCACCAATTTTAATGGTGCCATGGTTGTGAATCCCGATGATGTCCCCGGCAAAGGCCTCTTCAACATGGCTACGATCCTGCGCCATAAAGATGGTAGCGTTGGCGACAACAATATCTTTGCCGATGCGGTGATGGCGGATTTTCATGCCGCGCTCGAACTTTCCCGAACAGATGCGTAGAAAAGCAATGCGGTCATGGTGCGCGGGATCCATATTGGCTTGAATTTTAAACACAAACCCACTGAATTCGGCTTCAAGTGGGTCAACCATGCGGGTTGTGGTCGCGCGTGGAACTGGAGGCGGAGCAAGTTCGACAAAAGCGTCGAGCATCTCCTGCACCCCGAAATTATTAACCGCACTGCCGAAAAACACCGGCGTCTGACTCCCATTAAGATAGTCATCCAGGTTAAACGGGGTCGCCGCGCCTTCGAGCAGTTCGATATCCTCACGTAGTTCCTCTGCCTGCGCCCCCAACATTTCATCCAAGCGCGGGTCGTTAAGATCGTCGATGGTGATCCCCGCACTCATGCGGTCCTTGGCATGCCCGGAGAACAGGTGCAGAGATTTTTTGTACAGATTATAGGTGCCCTTAAAACGTTTGCCCATCCCGATGGGCCAGCTCAAAGGGGCGCATTCAATCTGCAGGGTCTCCTCGATATCCGCCAACAAATCCAGGGGCGGAAGTCCCTCACGGTCAAGCTTGTTGATAAAGGTGATGATGGGGGTATTCCGCATCCGACACACCTCCATGAGCTTGCGCGTCTGGGTTTCAACCCCCCTGCCGCTGTCGATAACCATCAGAGCGCTGTCAACCGCGGTGAGAACCCGGTACGTATCTTCAGAGAAATCGTGATGTCCCGGGGTGTCGAGCAAATTAATTTCGTAGTCGCGGTAATTGAACTTCATCACCGACGATGTAACCGAGATGCCACGTTCCTGTTCCATTGCCATCCAGTCGCTGGTGGCATGGCGCGACGCCTTCCGCGCTTTGATGGCACCCGCCATCTGAATAGCACCACCATATAACAACAGTTTTTCCGTCAAAGTAGTTTTACCTGCGTCCGGATGGCTGATAATCCCGAAAGTGCGGCGGCGCTCAACTTCGCTCCGAAAAGTATTTTTCTGCTGACTCTTTTGTGTACTTAAAGACATTTTATACCCTGATTTTTTCTGCTATTATTGCCGATAAAACTGGCACACACTCCGCGTACTGAATATTACATGTTCTATTCCACCAAGTATACATTTCGCGGCAGCTGGAAAATATCCCATGCGCTGCGGGGGGTCAACCACAAACCTCGCCGTTACCCGGGGTTTACCGCACGCCGGCCGGCCTGCCTGTCTGGTGGTGCCCGCTTGCATTCACAGCTCGAATCGCTGAACTAACCTGAAAAGGACAATCATGCTGAAATCTTTGCGTATCCGCACCAAACTCTTCCTGTCTTTCATTTGTCTACTCTTACTCATTGTCGGAGTGAGTGCAGTCGGCAAAATTGCCATGGATAAAAGTGCGCACAGCTCTGCGAACCTGCAGACGGTCACTGCCATCGATGCCCTCTTCAGCCAGGCCCGGATAGCTGAAAAAACCTTCGCCTTTACCGCGAATGAAGAATACGCAGCTGTGGTCCGCACCAGCATGGAGCACCTGGCAACCCGCACCACGCAACTCACCAGCCAGTTAAAACAACAAGCTGCCAGAACCGCAAGCGAGCAGATCAAGCTCTACGGCAGCGAATATCTGGCTGCATTTGATGCCTATGCGCACAAAAGTCAGGCCCGCGCTGCGGCGATGGAAGAGATGAAAACTGCGTCAAATGGTGCTTTCGGGCAGGTAAAATTGCTGCAGGACAATCTCAATGTCCAGCTCAGTGACACCATCGAAGAGCGTGACCTGTTCGCGGATAATTTCAGTTACGAAGAGGCCCTGGCAACCATTATGGAGCGGGTTGAGCAAGCCCAAACCATTAACCTGCTATTCTTGAACGCGCGCAAATTCGAAAAAGAGCATATAATCTCCAACGATGCCCTGTTTCTAGAGCGCGGACGCCAGAGCATAGAGCTAATGCGTTCCATGCTGGGTAATCTGCGCGCTGAACTTCAGGATTCAGACCTGCTTGAAACCGCGGAGCTGGCACTGAAGGAGATAGATAGATACAGCGAAAACTTTGAACAACACGCGCGCTTGATGGCAGAGCAGACGCAGCTGAGCACAATCATGGAGGCTAAAGCCCACGGGGCCAACGCTGCATGCGCCAGCGCCATGGAAACAATCGAAGCGAGCAATATCGCCAGCATAAAGTTTTCGCAGGCAATGCTGCTGGGGATAACTCTGGCTGCGGTTTTCTGCGGTATTTTATTCGCAATCACCATCTCGCGAAGTATTGCCGCCCCCTTAGGCAAAACGGTAACCATGATAAACGCCCTGGCGCATGGCCATCTGGAGCAACGCCTCAATCTTGAGCGCAGCGATGAAATCGGCACCCTTGCCGCCACCATGGACGCATTTGCCGACAGCCTGGAAAAAGATGTGGTGGAACCGTTGAATCAACTCGCCCAGGGGGACCTGACCTTCAGTGTCAACCCGCGCGACCAGAAGGATCAATTGCGCACCGCCCTGCAGAAACTTGGGGAAGACCTGAACAGCATCATGCTTGAAATCCAGGTTGCCGGAACCCAGATACGCCAGGGAGCGAGCCAAGTGGCCGATTCGAGCCAGGCCCTGTCTCAAGGAGCGACGGAGCAGGCCAGCTCCCTGGAGCAAATCAACAGTTCCCTGCATGAGGTGTCAGATCAGACCAAGAGGAGTGCTGAACTATCAAGGGAGGCAAACTCCCTGACCGAGCTGGTACGCAGCGACGCTATAACTGGCAGTGGGCATATGCAACAGCTCAACGAAGCGATGGCGGATATAACCAAAGCCAGTCGGGATATTTCCAATATCATAAAAACCATCGATGAAATAGCGTTTCAGACCAATTTACTCGCCCTGAATGCAGCGGTAGAGGCCGCGCGGGCCGGACAACATGGCAAAGGGTTCGCGGTAGTGGCTGAAGAGGTGCGGAATCTGGCGGCGCGCAGTGCCAGGGCTGCGCAGGAAACTGCCGATCTCATCCAGGGCGCCGTGGGTAAGGCCGACAACGGCGCTGCCATTGCCAGCAAGACCCGCGCTTCTCTTGAAAAGATAGTCACCGGCGTAACCAAGACCTCAACCCTGGTGGCAGAGATCTCCAGCGCCAGCAACGAACAGGCGGAAGCGATCAATCAGATCAGTATCGGCGTTGCGCAGATAGATGATGTGACCCAGCAGAACACCGCCAACGTAGAACAAACGGCCGCCGCCGCTACGCAGCTCAGCAGTCAGGCCAGCAATCTTCAACAGATGCTAAGCCGCTTTGTGTTAAATAACAGCGGTTCACACCCCTTCGAGCCGGCGACCTTAGGTGAAGATACGCACCCATTCCCCGCTGAAGAGGAAGAAAACGCCACCGACGGCTGGGGTACCGCGCAGAGCAAGGCTCCACACATCAGTCTGGATGATGATTATGGGCGGTTTTAACCGGGGCTTAAAAAGGAGAGAACAGCAAAGCTCCCGCCCTGCGGCGCGCAGGATGCGGGAGCTTTGCTCTAGAAGCTGTCGGCCTTTTCAAAAATTCAAACAGACGAACTTACTATCCTCTTATAACATCTAATGCCTGCCGCGCCGCCTTCTGCCCATTAGCCACACAATCGTTGAGACCGATCCCAGCGTAGGCGTTGCCGGTGAGGATCACTCCGGGGTGGTGCGCCAGAGCATCCTTGATCTCGGTCAGGCGCTGTGCATGCCCTACCACATATTGGGGAATCGCGCGTTCATGCCGAAAGATGCGGACAAACTCCGGCGGAGAGGTTATCCCCATGATCCGCTTCAGATCGGCCTGAACCAGAATCTGCACCTGGTCATCGGTGAGATCTATCGCGGCGGGGTTAGTGGCCCCACCCATCATGGAGCGCAACAGCACCTTCCCCTCATCGGCCCGGCAGGTGAAGATGCTTGAATCCCACAGAGTGCCCAGCACCGAACAATGCTCCTGGCGCGGAATCAGATACCCGAACCCGTCCAGCTCGCAGTCCAGATCAGCTGCGGAATACCCGAAGCACACCACGTTCATGGAGGCATATGGAATTTCCGCCAGCAGGCGCGCCGCGGTCGGCTCCAGCCCGGCAAAGATAGTCGCCGCAGCATAGGCCGGCACCGCACTCACCACCACATCAGCATCCAGGCTGGAGCCATCATCGAGCTCAACCCGATACTGGGCGCCAGCATCACTACCATCATCGGCTCCATCCACCTTGTGAATCGCCCTTACTTCGGTTCCAGTTATGCTGCGCGCCCCGATCTGCTCGCGCAACCGGTCGACCAGAACCTGAATGCCATCATCAAACGAAGTGAGCACCCCACCAGGCCCCGCAGCGCTAGCCACCTGCTGTCCCGCTTTTTTTTCCTGGCGTTTCTTGCGTGCCAGTTTGAGCAGCGCGCGGAGCAAGCCACCGTACTGCTGTTCGAGCTCAGCGATACGGGGGAAGCAACTCTTGACACTCATGGTCTCGGGATCACCGGCAAAAATACCGCCAGCCATGGGTGCAATAAGCTTGTTGAGCGCTTCAGCTCCCAGACGCCGACGCCCAAAATCGGCCAGGGTTTCATCTTGCGCGTCTTTTTTCTTCGGCACCATGATTTCACCCACCAGACGCATCTTGCCAAACCAGCTCAGCAACTCAGAGCGCAAAAACATCAGCGCGTTTTCCGGCAGCTGATGCAGTTGTTTATCCGCATATACAAAACGTTTTCTGGCGTTATCGTTGGAGCGCTGCAAGACGTCATTCAAGCCGAGTTGGCCGCAAAGCTCAAGGGTTGCAGGCTTGTTGTCTAAAAAACCGTTCGGCCCCCACTCGCACAGATAGCCGTGATCGCGGATGCTCCAGATCTTCCCCCCACAGCGCAGCTCTTTCTCGACGACGGTCACCTCAAGCTCCAGTTTCTCTTGCGCCGCCAACTGCTCGAGGGCATAAGCTGTGCTCAGACCGGAGAGCCCTGCCCCGGCAATTACCACTTTTTTCATAGAACCTCTCGTTGTATGCTCAGCATATATGTTGTTTTTCTTTGCCAGCCATGCGTGCTCGCCTGCAAATCGAGAGCGGAGCGCGCAGTTATCAACTATTTGATTTTCCATCAACCTTGACGCTTCCCGTCACCGGCCATATAGTATCATGCAGAAGATGAATTTTCACAATTTTAGTACAAACAGGAGCCAAGAATGGCAAAAGACTACTATGCAAGCCTCGGGGTGGCGAAAGATGCCTCGGAGCAGGAAATAAAAAAAGCATACCGGAAACTTGCAGTTAAATATCATCCAGACAAAAACCCCGGCGATGCCAAAGCTGAAGAACGCTTCAAAGAGATTTCAGCGGCGTATGCTGTCCTGAGCGATACAGAGAAACGGAGTAAATACGATCAGTTCGGCGACAGCGACTTCCACCAGCAGTACAGTCAGGAGGATATCTTCCGCGGAACCAACTTCAATGACATCTTCCGCGAGTTCGGCATGGGTGGTGGAGGAGGTGCTGGCGGCGGGGAAGATATTTTCAGTCAGCTGTTCGGCAATGTGGGAGGACGCAGCGCAGGATTCAGACAACCGCGCAGCGTAAAGGGGCAGACCTATGTGATGAAGCTCTCAATCCCGTTTCAGCAGGCCGTCCTCGGCGGTGAGCGTTCGGTCCACTTCCGCCATGACGGACGCGATGAGCATATTCAGGTGCGGATTCCAGCCGGGGTAGAGCACGGGCAGAAGCTGCGTGTGGCCGGAAAAGGGGGCCTCGCGCCCCATGGGGGCACAGCCGGAGATTTGATGCTCGAAATGCAGGTTGAAGCAGACCCGCGCTTTACCCGCGAGGGGAACCACCTGCATCAGACCATCACCGTCCCCTTCAGCAGAGCCTGTCTGGGGGGAACCGCCAGCGTCAAAACTCTGAAGGAAACCAAACGTATCAAAATTCCCGCCGGAACTGCCAGCGGCAGCAAGATCCGCCTGAAGGGATTCGGGGTTCCGGCCCACGCCGGCGCACCCGCGGGTGATCTGTATGTAACCATCCGCATCGAGGTACCGAAGAAACTCTCCGCCGCGCAAAAAGAGGCGATAGAGAAACTGCACAAACTGGGCCTGTGACTTTGTTCAAATTTTCACTTTATACCAACAACGCCGTCCTGGTAGGACGGCGTTGTTGGGGCAATACAACTTCAGCTTCCAATGCAGAATCTTACCCTGCGGTGTCCGCGACTAGCGCCCGCGACCGGAGCCTTTAGCAGGGAGGTAACCGTCGGACAGGGTTTTCATAAAAGCGACCAGCGCCGCCTCCTCTTCGAATGAAAGTCCAAGAGCGCCCAATTCATCTTGATTCATGTTATCCATCACTTCTGGAACAAGCAGACCCATGGCAATCAACTCATCACGGTCATTGTAAAAAGCGACCACCTCTTCGAGGCTTTTAAAGGTGCCATTATGCATATACGCCTTGGCGAAACCCGGGCCAGGGCGCTTGTCTGCGTTGCGTAGCGTGGGAACCTTGTGCTTGCCATAGTTCCCTTTAGTGACAGTTGCCTTATCAAGTCCCTGCTCGGCAAACCACTCGGGCGGCAGACTCTCTAAAAAGCCCGCAAGACCCGGATCGATCCACGCTCCGCCTGCGGGATTGATAGGTTCTCCATCAACATAAACCGTATCCATCTCATAGAACGGATTATCCGGATTTTCCGGCACTCCCAGGTTATCATAGGTAAAGTCGGTGAACAACGGGGCTGGATGGCAAGCAGAGCACTGCGCTTTACCGTTAAATAATTCCCATCCATGCTCCTCCTGGGCAGTGAACTCGGCCTCACCTGCCATAACACTGTCAAACTTAGAATCAAACGCACTGATTTCCTGCGAGCGCTCAAACGCCGCAATCGCGTTGGCAAAATCGATATAGGCCGTCATGTGCTCGCCGTCGTAGCTGTTACAATCGAGGGGTCCGTAGATTTCTTCATACAGGCCGACATAATTGGAGCGGGCGACGATTGCACAAGCCGAGTATTCGCTGGGCAGATTATGTTCTACCGGGTTAAGAAATGGCCCCATCGCCTGATCGGCAAGAGGATCTCCCGTAACCCAGCCTGTCGCGCGCCCATCCCAGAACATGCCGCCTACGAACAATCCTTCCGCAGGGTCATACTGGAAAATGGGACTTTCCCCAGCATACGCTGCGGTAGGGGGGCGCCTGTTGCCGAAACGTTGCCGCTCCGCCCCGGGATAAACCGCTCCGGTTCTATTGATGTTCGGCTTAGCCCCCGTAAATCCTACACGCTCGTCATGGCAGGAAGCACAGGACATGTTTGAAGGACTTGACAGAGATTTATCGAAATAGAGTGCTTTGCCGAGATTTTCCAGCGCTGTGAGTTGTGCGGCTGCTGGCAGCGCAAACAACACAAAAAGCGTAGAAAAGAACAGCAACCTACAGGCATGACTGATCTTCATTGTTTCCTCCCCTTAAATCAGGTGATTAAAATTACCCTTTTAGAAAACGATAAGACCACGCAACCAACATCCGCAATCCCTCCTTTCTGGAGTCTGGTCACCCGTCTTAACGCTACCGAAAAGGGCGAGACATTAGAAAACATATCATGCCGCTGGTTGTTGTCAAATTATTTAGAATAATAGCTAATGTAAAAATCAAAGACATGACCACAATAATAAATGGGAACAAACTGTAGAGCTTGTTCCCATTAAACATTTCCGCGTTGCATGCGGGCGCAATGCGTTTTTTAACCCGCACTATGTGAACAGAGCTAGAAAACCAAGGCCCTGAATCGTTCAATTTAGCCAATTAAAGAACTTACAACATGACCTCCATCTGACATTCAACCTGGGACTGATCCAATTCTTAAAATCCGCCCCGCGCGCGCACGAGCTGTGCCACTGCGTGGATAAAAGAATCTCTGGCATTCAGGGCTGGAACCCGCTCGAACCACGGCACTCCATATTGTTGGGCATGTTCGCGAAATTCCACGTCCACCTCTTCCAGGGTCTCAATATGGTCGGAAACAAAGGCCACCGGCACCACCAGCAGCGGCTTCTTGTTTCTGCCCGCTCTGGCAATGAGATCGCGTGTGTCCGGCTCCATCCATTTAACCGGGCCGCTGCGGCTCTGATATCCTATCTCAAATTCCAGCGCGCCAATGCGCTCCATCACCCCCGCCACGGTCTGTTCCACCTGACGCTGATAGGGATCACCGCGCTCGATGAATTTCTGCGGCAGGGCATGGGCGGAGAACAGCACCAGCGGCGGAGCAACAGCTTCCGGCACCTGCTCCAACCCTTCTGTTACACACTGCGCCAGCGCATCCAGATACGGCGGCCAGTCGTGCCAGCTCTCGATATAGGTGCAGTGCAACTCCGGGAAAACCTGCGCCTGCGCCTGCTTGAAATCCTTTACACTGCTGCCGGTGGTGGCGCTGGTATAGTGCGGATACATGGAGAGCACCACCGCTTGCTCAATCCCGTCCTGCCGCATCCGCAGCAGGGTCTCATCCGCACGCGGCTTCCAGTAGCGCATCGCCACGTAGGGGTGCCAGTGTTCCCCCAGCAGCGCTGCGCTCTTTTCCGCCTGCAGCGCCGTCCAGTGCAGTAGAGGAGATTTACCGCCGATGCGCCGATAGTTCTCCCGTACCGTTTTCGTTCGAAAATGTGAAATGACGCGGGCAAAGGGCTTTTGCAGCACCGCCCCGAGGGGCAGTTGAATCAAGTCTCGATCCGCAAACAGATTATATAGAAATGGCTCCACCGCATCGATGGAGTCCGGCCCCCCCATGTTGAGCAGTACTAAAGCTTTTTTTGCGACACTCAAATCATCCTCCTGGTCGGCTAAAAGGGATACATCAGCACAGATATTTGCTGGTGCCAATTCGTCCCGAGAATACCTTAAAATCAGATCTTTGCCTACCTGTGCAAAGGATGCGTACATAACCAGACCCGCCCACGGGATTATTGGGCCATCTATGCCAGAGATCCCTGTCCCCACGCATATTGCGGCCCGGATGACAGACACTAAACCGTTACATTCCCGCAAAGATTGCCAAAAGATAATCTTCCCGTCAGGTTTCGACAATGTATCTACTCTACACTTCTGCGGTATCCATAAATTACATGTGTTTAAAATGATGCGCATAAAAGCGCATCCGAACATCTTTCGGGGCAGGTGCCATGAAATCCCAACTCAGCGCAAAAGCAGCTCCCCGCTCCGCAGGCGGCGTGTTCTCTGATCTGGCAAAATACCTGCTCGCCAGCGTTGTGGGGACCACGGCCCATTACGGTCTTATGTTGCTTCTGATCCGTGGATTTGCCGCCAATGTGGTACTCGCCTCCACCTGTGGTGCGCTAACAGGTGCGGTGATTGTCTACGTTTTAAATTATTTTTTCACTTTTCGATGTCAGAAAAACCACGTGGAATCAATGGCAAAATTTTTCCTCCTCGCAGCCGCAGGTGCAGGAGTCAACGGTCTGGTTTTAAATACTGCCGTTGAATATCTGGAATGGTCTGTTCCGGGCGCGCAACTGCTTGCTACCGCGATAGTTTTCTCTCTCAACTTTACCCTCAATCGGGCATGGACATTCTAAAGGAGCTAAAATGGGAAAAGCTAAAATGGGAAAACCATGGTTCGACAAGTCCGCCAGCCTTTTTTCAAAAAACAGCCTTATCTCAATTGTCATTCCGGCATACAACGAACAGGAGGTGATAGCGGAATTCCAGCGACGCCTCGCAGCCACCCTCGATACAGCAAGCAGCAATGCCCAAATTCTCTATGTCAATGACGGTAGCACCGACAACACCCTGGAGCTATTGTTAAGCATCGCCATAAACGATGAACGGGTGGAAATTATTGATTTGAGTCGAAATTTTGGTAAGGAAGCTGCCCTAACGGCCGGCTTGGATCACGCGCATGGAGACGCAATTATAGTGATAGATGCTGATCTGCAGGATCCACCGGAACTGATTCCGGATATGCTCCATGAATGGCACAACGGCTTTGATGTGGTATACATGCGCCGTTTAAGCCGGGAGGGGGAAACAGCCCTGAAAAAAGTCAGCGCGCGCGGATTTTACAAGCTGATGGGACACATCGGTAAAGTCAAAGTCCCAGAGAATGTCGGCGATTTCCGTCTCCTGAGCCGCCGCGCAGTTGATGCCCTGAAACAGATGCCCGAGCGCACGCGCTTCATGAAGGGGCTGTTTGCATGGATAGGCTATCCCGCAACGGAGATTTGCTATCATCGGGATGCCCGCTATGCAGGCGAAACCAAGTGGAACTACTGGAGCCTGTGGAATCTTGCAATTGAAGGATTTACCTCTTTTACCATAGCTCCACTGAAAATAGCGAGTTACCTCGGCGTTGCAACCTCTCTGGCAGCCAGCGTTTATGCCCTCTTTGTTTTCATCAGGACTATTCTGATCGGCAATCCGGTGCCGGGGTACCCGAGCCTTATGGTTGTTATTCTGTTTATAGGGGGGTTGCAGCTTCTGGCTATCGGTGTGGTTGGCGAATACCTGGGGCGTATATTCATTGAAACAAAGCAACGCCCTCTGTACCTGGTAAACCGGTATCATCGTTCGTTACAGGGGCAAGCGCAGGTGGCAGAGAGCTATGCGCAGGATCTTTCCTGCAGAGCTCAAGGATGAAAGTAACCTTGACGTTGAACCAGCGCAGACTGCTTTGGGGAGTGCTGCTCCTCGTGGTCATGGTGCGTCTATTTTCCCTCGGGAGCTATCCTCTGGCAGATACAACCGAGGCGCGTTACGCCGAAATCGCGCGCCTGATGGCGGAGTCAGGCGATTGGATCACCCCGCAGATTCATGCGGGAGTTCCCTTCTGGGGCAAACCCCCTTTATCGACCTGGCTTTCAGCTGCCTCCATAAGAATTTTAGGCGTAAATGAATTCGCTATCCGCCTCCCTTCATTGCTGCTCACCCTAGCTGTTCTGGCCATGGTGTTCAGCTTCGCGGCATATCAACGCGGGCGTGAATTTGCCCTGCTGGCAACGGTAATCTGCGCAACAACCGCAATCATTTTTGTGTGCAGCGGGGCGGTGATGACTGATACAGCCCTGCTTTTGGGGACAACGCTCTCCATGATCTCCTTCTGGCGTGCCATAACCACTGAGAGTATCAAAGGGCTTATCTGGGGCTACCTGCTGTTTGCAGGGCTCGCAATCGGTCTGCTTGCCAAAGGACCGATAGCCGTGGTTCTGACCGCGCTGCCCATCGGTGGATGGATAATATGGCACAGAGAATGGAGAACATCCTGGCACCGCATCCCCTGGCTGACAGGGCTGGTTCTGTGTATGACGCTCACTCTGCCATGGTACTATATGGCCGAGGTAAAGACTCCGGGCTTTCTCAACTATTTTCTTGTCGGGGAACACTGGAAGCGCTTTCTGGTCTCAGGCTGGGAGGGAGATCTCTATGGCACTGCCCATTCCCGTCCATTGGGCACTATCTGGATATACTGGCTGGTTTCAGCACTACCGTGGTCTCTGCTGCTGCTCTATGCCCTCTTCAGAAAGGAGGTCCGCCACAGAGCAAACCTTATCCTGAAACACCGTGACAGCTGGGAAACCTATCTCGCGCTCTGGGCGCTCACCCCCATGGTTTTCTTTACCCCAGCGGGCAACATTCTGTGGACCTACGTTCTGCCGGGGATTCCCGCTCTTGCCCTTCTTATCCCCGAACTCCTGCTGCCTGAGAAAAAACCAATTGCAGAGCCGGCCAAAGCTTCAGGATTCGGCCCCCGCCGGCTACTCACAGTAGCCACGGTGACCTCTTTAATTTTTGCGCTGGCGTGGGTTCTGGTAGCCTCCCGGATCGTTCCATCCAGAAAATGTCAGAAAGGCCTTGTAACAGCCTACCAGAACAGTCGGGGCGAAGCCGCCGGGCGCTTGGTTTACATCTTCAAGCGCCCTCATTCCGCTGACTTTTATGCGCGCGGCAAGGCCCGCCTCATCGAGCATGGAGCAGATCTGGAGGCATATTTCCGAACCCCCGCGCAAGATTACTTCGCCATCAAGGTAAGCCACATGCAACGTTTACCCGAAGGAATTATAGAGCAGGTCGAAAAAGTAGGAGAATTCAGCGGGTACTACCTTCTAAAGGAAAAAAGCGTTAAAATGAATAGGCCCGCTGAATAAACACCAAGAAACCTCACGAACCACTGAGAGGATATGTGCTAAATGCGAATTCTGTTAATTGAGGACGATGATCGAACCGCCGGTTTCGTTACCAAAGGATACAACCAGGCAGGGCATGTGGTAGATCGAGCCACCAACGGTGAAGAAGGGCTATTCATGGCCACGAGCTTCACCTACGACATCGCAGTGATTGACATCATGTTGCCGCGAATGGATGGTTTGACGGTTATCGAAAAAATTCGGGAGCGCCGCATCAAGCTCCCCATTATTATCCTGAGTGCCAGAAAAACAGTGGACGATAGAATTTTGGGCCTTCAATCGGGAAGCGACGACTATCTGGTCAAACCTTTTGCCTTTGCGGAGTTGCTGGCCCGAACCCAGACCATTTTGCGCCGCATAAACCAGATTGATGAACCAACTACCCTGAATGTCGACGACCTCTCCCTGGATGTGGTTAAACATAAAGTTTATCGCGCTGAGATGGAAATAAACCTCCAACATAAAGAGTTCGCTCTGCTCGAGTACCTGATGCGCAATGCGGGACGGGTCGTTACCAAGACCATGATTATGGAGCATGTGTGGGATTACAATTTCGACCCCGAAACCAACGTAGTCGAATCCAGGATCTGTCGTCTGCGCGACAAAATTGACCGTTCTTTCAAGCACCAACTCATTCATACCGTGCGTGGCGCTGGTTACATTCTCGAAAGCAGGAGCTGACATGATCCGGACCCTGAGTGCCAGGTTAACCCTGCAACTCTCTTTCCTTTTTGCCCTGCTGACGCTGGCGGCGTTCACCCTCTCCTATATCAATCTGAAAAGCATCCTGCTGGAAAAAACTGACGCCAACATAACCATTGATGCGTTTGAAATTGCCAAAACCCTCCAGACCGGGGGGATGCCCGAAGCGATCAGAGAAATCAGACTTGAAGCTGAAGCTGAGGGAATTAATCGCGTATTCATCCGCCTTTTTTCCCCGGAACGCGAGGTTCTTGCTACTTCAAACCTTAGCGCCTGGCCGGAACTGAAGATAAAACCACAAGAACCGAAAACAGAAGACAGAAGAGATTTCACCACATTGCTTCTGGAAGGGATGCGGCATAAAACCCGCATTCTCACTCAAGACATTGGAGGTGGATACCTCCTGCAGATCGGTTTTCTACTTAAAGAGGACACCAGCCTGCTTGTAGGTTTTCGACAAGGATTTGCGACGGTGTTCGTTGCCCTGGTTATCATGGGTGCTCTATCCAGTTTTTTAATTTCAAAGCGCGCCATGCGAGGGGTGGAAAGAATCCGCCATATTGCCAACCGCGTCAGTCAGGGAGATTTTTCCCATCGGGTTGTCCTGGGCAATGATGGGGAAGAAATTGAAAATCTGGCCCGCACATTTAACCAGATGCAGGAAAAGATTCAGGTGCTGATCCACGAGCTCCAGGATGTAACCAACAATATCGCTCACGACCTGCGCAGCCCGTTGACAAGAATTCGCGGCCTGGTTGAAACAACTCTCACTGGAAAACAAAATATTGCAGAATACCAGGAGATGGCCGGCTCAGTGATCGAAGAGTGCGATAAGTTGACTGGGATGGTGAATACCATGTTGGAAATCGCCGAAACAGATGCCGGAATAAGAACCATGCCGAAAACCTCTGTTAATATGGCTGAAATAACCCGGGATGTCGGTCAATTGTTTTATACCGTTGCCGAAGACAAGGGGTTGGACATTCAGATCATGGTAGCCGCCGACCCTCTGGAAGTGCGTGGCGACCGCTCCAGATTACAACGGGCGGTGGCGAACCTGGTAGATAATGCAATCAAATATACCCCCAGCGGGGGAGAAGTGAAAATTTATGCTCAAGCCAACGAAACACACATACTGATTTCTGTTGCAGATACCGGACCGGGAATCCCCGCGGAAGAAACCGAACATATCTTTAATCGCTTCTGTCGTTTGGATCAAAGCCGTTCAACTCTTGGATGCGGATTAGGTCTCAGCCTGGCCCGCACCCTGATACGTGCGCATGGTGGCGACATCCACATTGAAAGTCAACTTGGGCATGGAAGCACATTTACCATATCTCTGCCGCGGCAGGCGGTATGATTATAAAATTAGGGCACAGAACAAATGGCAAAAACTACGGGGGATGACATTGCTGTCATCCCCCGCTCTAATTGAGTGCCTATTGGAGTAGAGTTTATGTGCGGCTCAAGCGATGCACCGCCTCCACCATAAAGATGGCATTTTCCGGCGGCACCGTGGGGAGAATCCCATGCCCGAGGTTAAAGATAAATCCAGGGCGCCCAGCGTTCTCATCCAAAATACGCTGCACCTCTTTTTCGATGAAGGGTTGCGGCGCATACAGCACCGTGGGATCCAGATTTCCCTGCACCGCCACATCTTCACCGAGCAGATCGCGCGCCTTGCCCAGATTCACATGCCAGTCGAGCCCGATCACATCACTGCCCGCTTCTTTGACCAGCTCGAGCATAGTGCCGGAGTTCTTCACAAAATACAGGATCGGCACTCCACGCCCTTTAAGGCTTGCAATCAGCCTTTTGGCATACGGCAGCACGTAGCGCTCAAAGTCGTGCGGGGCCACCAGTCCGCCCCAGGTGTCAAAGATCTGGATCGCCTGCGCGCCAGCTTCGATTTGCATCTGCAGATAGCGAATATCGAGGGTGGTGATCTTCTCCATCAGGGCATGATAGAGTTCGGGATCGCCATACATCATCTGCTTCAGACTGGCAAAATCCTTGCTTCCCTTCCCCTCAACCATATAGCACGCCAGGGTGAAGGGTGCGCCACCGAAACCAATCAGCGGCACCCGCCCTGCAAAAGCCTTGCGCAGGCGCCCGATAATATCAGGGATATACGGTAGCGCCACCCCCATATCTTCCGGCACCAGCAGCGCCTCGACATCGGCGCGGGTGCGGACCGGATTGGCAAACACCGGCGCGGGGGTGAAGTCCAAATCCATCCCCATGGGCTCTACCGCAGTAAGAATGTCAGAGAACATGATGGCGGCATCGACGTTGAGGATATCGATAGGCTGAATGGTTACCTCAGCGGCGCGCGCCGGATCCTTGCACAGATCGAGAAAAGTACCCTCCCCCTTGGCGCGTACAGCACGATACTCGGACAGATAACGCCCGGCCTGACGCATCAGCCACACCGGCACCTGCTCTACCGGCTCACCCCAACACGCTTTGATAAAATTGTATTCTGTCGCCATAACTCAAGTCCTTTTATTTAAAGAAATAAAGAATAGGTGAACATCAGTTCCGTACCACCTGGTCTTCCGCCTAATTTTCCGTCTTACTTCCCGCTTGAGCTGCCGCTTCTTGTTTCAGCCGTTTGCGGGTGCGCACCGGAATATAATTACAGAACGGTTCTTCAGCCATATAATCGCCATAGACCGCATCGGCACGGGCGCGGCAGCCTCCACAGACATTGATGAACTCACACTCGCCGCACTTGCCCTTATATTTGGAGAAATCACGCAGATCGTTGAACACCTTGGAGTTGAACCACAGCTCTTTGAACGGAATCTGCTTAACGTTGCCGACGCTGGAGTGGAAATAGGAGCATGGCTTCAGGTTGCCGAAACAGTCGATCAGACAGATAGACTGGGCGGCGATACAGCCCTTCCCCCCACCGGTGGAGAAAGTCAGGCTGCGGCGTTTGAAATCCACCCCTTCCGCCTTCGCCATCTGCGGCACAATGCGGTAGTAATGCGGCGCGCACGTAGGACGCATGAGGATCTCATCCTCATTTTTTTCCTGTGCGTAGTGCCAGGTCAGAATATCTTCGTAGTCATCCTTGCTCACCAGCTCATTCATGATCTCCTCGCCGCGCCCGGTGGGAACAATCATGAACATATACCAGGCTGTCGCCCCGAGTTCCTTGGCTACGCGAAACGTGCCGGCGATATCGTGCTGGTTGCGTTTCGTAAAGGATGAATTGATCAGAAATTTGATGCCGTTACGCCGAAACGCCTCCGCCGCGCGGACCACGCCGTCAAACGCCCCTTCACACTGGCGAAAGTTATCGTGAATCTCGGCAGTGGAGCCATCCAGCGACAGCGACACCATCTTGATGTCCGCATCTTTCATCTGCGCGCACACTTCGTCCGTAACCAGAGTGCCGTTGGTAGCTATACACATCCGCAGCCCCTTGCTGGTACCATAGCGGGCGATATCAAAGATATCCGGACGCATCAGCGGTTCGCCACCGGAGAGCACCATCACCGGCTTCGACACCTCGCAGATGTCGTCAATCATTTTGCATGCTTCTTCAGTGGTAAAATCGCCGGCCGCCGCCTCCATATCGGAGGAGCAACGACAGTGCACACAACTCAAATTGCAGCGCCGGGTGGATTCCCACGCGATCCACTTTGGAATAAACTCTTGTTCTTCGGGCATAGAATATTATCTCCAGGATGATGCCAAAGATGATGCAAAGCAAAAGGCGATACTAGCGTAAAAACTACAGTCTGACAAGTTCAAGAACGAATCAGCATTCGTCGAGCCACTTGCGCATGGAAACCGCGATATTCTCCCACTCAGAACCGAGGCGCCGCTCCAAAAAGGTGCGCAGCAGACTATCAAACAACTGCAACCCCTCTTCGAGCACATGGATCCGCTCATAAAATACCGCCTGCTGTTCATCCTCCACCGCCGCGCTTTTATCGATTTTGACCGCCGGGCATTTGAAGGAACCAAACTGAAACAGCTCCCCCTTGAGGGTCGTGCGCCACTGATGCTCATATTTATCCAGGTAGATAGTCGCCTCCGACATCTGTTTCTCCTGGCGCAAAGCCACACACACCTCCTCAAAGTTATCCTGCGGGCCAGACACCGTCACCTTCTGTACCCCTTCGCTGCCGCTGCCGCCCAGCACCATCCGTTCATCGAGCCAGGCGCGAAATGGCTCTCCGCCAGCCGCCGGGCCGGGGCATGCAACCCGATAAGCCGAATCGCTGTTGGTGGTCTGATACATGAGCCAGAGGAGAAACTCGTGCCCCAGCCACGCGTTCTGCTCTATCTGCTGAGTGACCGGCGCATCGACTGCGGTTGTCAGGGTGGCGTTCAGCGCCTCGACGAGCGCAGCCGGAACTACGCTGCGCGCCCGTGCGGCCGGATGTTTTACCACCAGCCGCAACCCGGTAAAGCTTTTGCTGAACAGATCGACCAGATCATCGATGGCGCGCTTACTGGCGCTGGCGAAAAGCAGCTGATTTTTCTGGGTATCCCACAGCACATCGAGGACGGTCGGGCTCGGCAGCACCCGGGCCAGCAGCCGGGTCCGCACCAGTTCTTTCAGTTCTTCGTTCTCATTCTTGGGCACGCGCTGAAATGTCGGATTCTGTGCCAGGAACTTATCCTGTTCACGCTTCAGCTCCCCCTTGACCAGCGCTGCCGGGAGACGGCGCTGATCACGCCGCAGAGAAAAAGTTACATAGTTCTCCCGCCACCATGCACCGGGAGAGGTAAAATCCCGCGCCTGAAAATCATCCAGCTCGACCCAGCCAAGGGATAATTCTTCGCTGCTGTGCTCGATGGAACTGAACGCATGCTGTTGTAGTTGCGCTTCAATCCACGGCATTAGATCCTGCTGAGGCGCGGCGCCCACAACCTCAAAAGCAGTCAAACTGACAGTATTGGATAACAACCCCATAAACGTGTGCTCCCCTGAAAATGCTCTATAATTTAAATACGTGTTATCAAGATCCTGAAGATGGCAACGTGGCGGGCACGGCAAGGATATACCTCCGTCAACTCCCAACCACACCAACATTTTGGCGTCAGCACCCTACCAGAAAACATACCCGCGCGTCATCCTGAACTTGGTTCGAAACCTGATGATTTAGCGGGAGCGCGGATGGGGCGCACAGAATCACATTTTCGGCTTCCCCCTATTTAAAAATTCTCGGAGCGAACTTTTTCAATGGCCTGATGGTTGCTCATCCCTGCTTCGTACGCTAGATTTGGATACTGTAGCACAACAGCGCTTGCGCGCCGCCGGCGGCGCCAATTTTTAAAACAGGAAGGTGAAGCATGAAAACAAAACTTTTGCTCTTCGGCAAAGCAGCTATTCCTATAATGTTCTTCTCTGGATGTGCATATCATCCTATGGACGGCTCCATGCGGGGGTGGGATCATATGCTGTATAGCGGATATGGGAGAATTTTTATGATGATTCTCATGATAATTATTGTGATTGCCGTTGCCTACTTTGGCATCTATCTCACCAAGACCGCCGGCACGTCAGCACGGTCGCCAGAAGAAAACTCAACGGAAATCCTGAAAAAGCGCTACGCCAAAGGCGAAATCTCCAAGGAAGAATTTGAGCGCATTAAAAAGGACCTTGAAGGCTGAGCATACACACTAATTATTTAACCCAGAGGAAAAGAGAGGAAAGGGGATGGCTATGTCATATTACTACAGTAAGAAAGTTCAGGCAGATTTTGAGGAGGTTGTCTCCAGGGTAACCCAGGCTTTGAAGGAGGAAGGTTTCGGGATTTTGACCCAAATCGACGTCAAGGACACCTTGAAGAAAAAACTTGATGTCGAGTTCAGAAATTACCGCATCCTCGGTGCGTGCAATCCCCCTTTTGCCTACCAGGCGTTGCAGGCGGAGGACAAGGTCGGCACGATGCTGCCCTGCAATGTTATCGTGCAGGAAACGCTCCAGGGGGAGGTTGAAATTGCCGCCATCGATCCAAGCGCTTCCATGCAGGCGATAGACAACCCTGAACTCCAGAAAATCGCCACCATCATCGGACAGAAGTTACAAAGCGTAATTCAAAATGTCTGAAATATGCACATTTTTTGCACCAGACAACTACAAAAAAAAGGAACGATGACATGAAAAAGCCTTTGCTGCGCACTGTACTAATTGCAACCGCCGTGTGTTCCATATTCAGTTTAAGCGGGGTCCAAACCAGTGTGGCGGTGGAAGAATATGAAGTGATGGAGATGATGCGCCCCGGAACGGGTTATTACGGGCGCGGGCCGGGGATGATGAGTCGCGGGGTAGAGGGGTATGGGCGCGGAGTGAACCCCAATCCGCAGGGGTGGCAGGACATGCGCCCTGAACAGCGTGAACAATGGTATCAGATGCGCTCCCGGTTTATGCAGGACGTCTTACCTCTGCGCCAGGAGTTGGGTGCCAAACAGATGGAGATGGAAATGCTTTGGGATCAGAGAGATCCTGATCCCGATAAAGTAAGAGCCGTGTCAGAGCGGATAACGGAACTACGCTCCCTGTTGGACCAGAGATATGATGAGCATCTGATTCAGTGCCGCCTCGAGTTCGGCGACCGGGGGTGGACCTGCCCCGGCAGCAACTATCGCAGATATTAGAATTTACAGGAAAAAAGGCTGAATAAGCGGCGCTGGTGGCGCTCCTTTTTGCAAAACAGCGCCAGCGCTACCGTGCCACCCCGATACACATGAGGAGAGCAGTATGAGGCGCAACAAGGAGATCTCTCGGCGGGACTTCATCAAGGCAACCGGAGCGGGGCTTTTTCTGGCGGGGCTTCACTGCACCCTGCCGTTGCCGAGCTGGGCCCTGAGCGCCAATGCGGGAATCAACAGCGCAACCCCCCAGCGGCGTTACGACCTCAACATCGGGTATGCGCCGATTCACATCGACGGGCGGGAGGGGATCTCCACCGCTATCAACGGCACAGTGCCGGGGCCACTGGTCCATCTGCGCGAGGGTGACGATGTGATTCTCAATGTGACCAACCAGCTGATGGACACCGCACACGCTTCGATCCACTGGCACGGGATTCTGGTGCCGTTTCGGATGGACGGGGTCCCGGGGGTGAACTTCAACGGCATCCAGCCGGGAGAGACCTATGCATACCGGTATCGGGTCAAGCAGGCAGGAACGTACTGGTATCACAGCCACTCCCGCTTCCAGGAGCAGACCGGCACCTACGGCCCCCTGATAATCGATCCGAAAGACGGGGAACCGTTCGCATTCGACCGGGACTACGCAGTGGTGCTTTCCGACTGGTCTTTTACGGACCCGGAGACCATCTTCCGCAACATCAACCTCATGGGGCATTATTACAACTTCCAGCAACGCACCGTCGGGGATTTTTTCGCTGATGTGGGTGAGCGCGGTTTCAAGAACACCCTGGCCGAACGGATGGCCTGGGGCAAAATGCGGATGAACCCCGTCGACCTGGCGGATGTGACCGGTTATGCCTACACCTTCCTTATGAACGGCCACTCGCCGGACATGAACTGGACGGCCCTCTTCAATCCGGGCGAAACCATCCGTCTGCGCTTCATCAATGCCTCTTCCACCACCAACTACGACGTGCGGATCCCGGGGCTGGAGATGGAGGTGGTGATGGCCGACGGCAAAGCGGTACGGCCGGTCCCGGTGCACGAGTTTCGCATCGGCGTGGCCGAGACTTATGATGTGCTGGTCAGGCCCCGGCAAGACCGGGCTTTCACTCTTTTCGCCGAATCCCTGGATCGCAGTGGCTACACCCGCGGCACCCTCGCTCCCGAGATGGGGATGGCAGCCGAGATCCCCCCCCTGCGCCCGCGCCCGGTACGGCGGCTGGAGGACATCGGCATGGGCGGCATGGGCGGTATGGGGCCGATGATGGCCCACGACGGCATGGCGGCAATGAAGCATGGCAAGATGGGGCACGCCGACAACCCAGCGCAACGCGATCCCCGCATTCCAGGGCCCAACGGGCCGACACCCTTCAAGCCGGACAAGGGCAATGCCAATGTTGCCATGACAATTATGCAGCCCAAATACCGTCTGGACGAGCCGGGCCTTGGTCTCGGCGCCAACGGCTGGCGGGTTCTGACCTACGCCGATCTTGTCTCCACCGAACCACAGCCCTACCCTGAAGCGGTTGAGCGGGAGATGACCATCAACATCACCGCCAATATGGAGCGCTACATGTTCTCCTTCGACGGCAAGAAATTCAGCGAGCATCCCGGCCCCTATCTGTTTCGTCATAACGAGCGCCTGCGTCTCTTTTTGGTCAACCACACCATGATGGAACACCCTATTCACCTGCACGGCATGTGGATGCAGCTGGAGAACGGCGCGGACAAGCTGCCCTTCAAGCACACCCTTCTGACCAAACCCGGTGAGGTGCTCAGCGCCCTGATCACCCCCATCGAAAAGGGAGACTGGGCATTCCACTGTCATCTGCTCTACCACATGGAAGCAGGCATGTTTCAGGTCGTTCGGGTTGCCTGAAAGGAGAAGAGATCATGAAAAAATTGCTGCTGCTGTGTGCCGTACTCCTCGTTCCGATCTCCGCACCGGCCCTGGAGAACCCGATGGCGGACCCGCAGGACCGGGGCTTTCCCCCCGGCTATCATAAAGCTGCGCCCGGACCGCCAGCGGGCGAGGAGATCCGCAAATACGCCGACGATCCCGGATCGCCGCCCCAGGAAAATTTCGACATTCAGCCCATTCACGACAACGAGTTCTTTGCCGTCTTTCGTGGCGATCGGCTGGAATACCAGTCCAGGGAGGGGAAAGAACAGCTCCTCTGGGATGTGCAGGGCTGGGTCGGCAGCGACTACAACAAACTCTACTTCAAGAGCGAGGGGACTTACCTCTTCGATGAGGAGAAGGCTGAAGAGATAGAAACCGAACTGCTCTACAGCCGCACTATCGCCCCGTTCTGGGACATCCAGGCCGGTATCCGTTATGATTTTCGCCCCGAACCGACCCGCGGCTTCGCCGCCTTCGGTGTCCAGGGACTCGCCCCCTACTGGTTCGAAACGCAGGCGACCGCTTACGTGAGCGAGGACGGCGATCTTTCGGCGGCACTGGAATTCGAATACGATCTTCTTCTCAGCCAGAGGCTGATCCTGCAGCCGCGCTTCGAGACCAGTATCGCCGTCCAGGAGGTAGAAGAATACGGCGTTGGCCAGGGGATCAACGATATTGTGTTGGGGCTGCGGCTGCGCTACGAAATCCGCCGGGAGTTTGCCCCGTATATAGGGATCTCGTGGAGCCAAAAGATAGGCAAAACCGCGGATCTGGCAGAGGCCGACGGTGAGGATACGAGCATAACCTCCTTTGTGGCCGGGGTTAAGGTATGGTTTTGAGGCAGGGGCCTTTTTTACGCATGTAAACCTATGGAGGCAAACCAAATGAAACAATCCGACATGAGAAAATTGCACCGCAACATCGGCATAATCATTGCCGTGTTTATCGTCCTTCAAGCCGGCAGCGGCCTCTTGATCACCATTGCAGAATTCAGTGAAGCCAGTGAAGCGCCTGTTTCCAGCAGCGCAGAACATGAATACGAGGAACACGAAAAAGATACTTCGACCTTGCGCGCCGCGCTCGGATGGATTCACTACGACAGCAGTACGTTAATGAGCATTTACCGCATCCTGCTGGGCATCGGCATACTGGTTCAGACTATTATAGGCGGGATGATGTTTTTTGACATCAGGCGACGTCTTAAAGCAGGGAGAACATAAAGCCTGCAGACGCCACTGCAAAGCACTTTGATATGTTGGGGCTCCATATGACCCCGGATGAGTCTGAAAGCCACAAACTATAAACCTGTGCAGTTCCTGAAGATCGCGAAATAGTGTTCCTGAATTTATATGTTTTGCCACCCATCCAGAAAGGTAATATTCATGAACGTACACGATAGACTGCACGAGCTTCTCGGCTCTGAAGAGGCTGAGGAGTTGTTGACGTACAAGGCAAAAGGCTTCTCTGCCGACAAACTCCACCTGCCGGGCCCCGACTTCGTTGAGCGTATTCTTCTGCCTTCGGACCGTTCTCCACAGGTGTTACGTAACTTCCAGGCAATAATAAACCAGGGCCGGCTTTCCGGAACCGGCTATCTTTCTATCCTGCCTGTGGATCAGGGAGTCGAGCATTCTGCGGGTGCCAGCTTTGCGAAAAACCCCGCCTATTTCGATCCGGAGAACATTGTGCGCTTGGCTCTGGAAGGCGGGTGCAACGCCGTCGCATCGACACTGGGAGTATTGGGTTCGGTTGGGCGCAGATACGCACATCGAATTCCGTTCATCATGAAGCTGAACCACAATCAGCTTTTGTCGTACCCAAATGCCTACGACCAGATCATGTTCGCCCAGGTTGAGCAGGCGCTGGACCTGGGCGCGGCAGCGGTGGGCGCCACCGTGTACTTCGGCTCGCCTGAGTCCGACCGCCAGATTCAAGAGGTCTCCGCAGCCTTTGCCCGTGCACACGAGCTGGGTCTGGTTACGGTGCTGTGGTGCTACCTTCGAAATAAGGCGTTTACGACCAGCGCCGTCGATTACAGCGACGCTGCGGACCTGACGGGACAGGCCAACCACTTAGGCGCTACCATCGAAGCGGACATTCTGAAACAGAAAGCACCGCAGTCAAACGGAGGGTTTCGCGCCCTTAAATTCGGCAGAACGAGTGAGCGCGTCTATACAGACCTCACCCCCGGTGACCATCCCATCGAAATGACCCGCTATCAAGTTGCGAACGGCTACATGGGACGAGCACCGCTCATCAATTCGGGAGGTCCATCCGGGGAGAATGATTTCGCTGATGCGGCGCGCACGGCTGTCATCAATAAACGCGCGGGTGGTATGGGGATGATCTCGGGGCGGAAGGTCTTTCAGCGCCCGTTTGCAGAGGGGGTAGCACTGTTGCATCTCATTCAGGACATTTACCGTGATGAAAGGGTCACCATCGCTTAGCGCATTGAATCTCTCCCGTAAATGATGGCGAAGGCAAGAGCATTGAGCAGGAGATAAGCCGGCGCAGCAGAGGCTCTCTACCGCTCCACTCTCCCTTTTGAGTATGCATTCTCACCCAGAGCGCGCGAACGAGCCTCGCCTGTATTCTTCCAACAGGCCGGGTTTGCCAGCTACGCTGGGCAAACCAAAAAAAAGCACCTGCAGGAAAAACCTGCAAGTGCTTTTAAAATTTTGGCTCCCCGGGCCGGATTCGAACCAGCGACAGGGTGGTTAACAGCCACCTGCTCTACCGACTGAGCTACCAGGGAATGTGTCGTTGCGACAGCTCCGGAATATACGGAAACGGGGTCGGAGTGTCAAGGTCTATTTGTGATATTTTTGCGGGAGCGGCGGGTAAATTTCAGCGTCCACCCTTTTTAAGATCGAGCAAAACCAGCTTGGCTATCGCTTTTAACGTTTCAAAAACCCCTACTCCGGTCATGGCGCAGGCACGATATTCCGGTACTTTGTGTGGATTGAGGTATTTCTGCAGTTCTTCCATGGGGCTGATATTGGGCAGATCCTGCTTGTTGTACTGCACTACAAACGGCATATTATCCAGATCATAACCGTGCTCGTCCAGGTTATCGCGTAGATTCTCCAAGCTCTCAATGTTGGCATCCATGCGCTCTTCCTGAGAATCTGCGACAAACACCACTCCATCCACCCCTTTTAAAATCAGCTTGCGCGACGCATCGTAGAACACCTGCCCTGGAACTGTATACAGGTGAAAGCGGGTCTTGAAACCGCGCACTTCACCCAATGCCAGGGGGAGAAAATCGAAAAACAGGGTGCGCTCTGACTCGGTGGCCAGGGATATCATCTTCCCTTTCGATGCAGGGGCAGTTTTCTGGTACACATACTGCAGATTGGTGGTTTTACCGCACAGACCGGGGCCGTAATAGACGATCTTGCAGTTTATTTCGCGCGACGCATGATTTATAAACGACATTGCGGCTATCCCTCAGTTAAACAAATTATCTATGTCGTCATCGGTGATTTCAGCAAACGGATTGGCACTGTAGTTGGTCGCGCTCTGCTGTTCCTGACGTCGAGAAATATCTTCAAACACCTGAGTCAATGCCGTGCTGGCACGCTTAACCCGCAAGCGCACTAGCCCGAGGGAGCTACTGGAGTCAAAAATAACCACCAGGATAACCCTGCCTGCAACAATGGAGAGGTGGATACTATCGGTTTCCCCTTCGTGAAACTGAATGGAAAACTCCTTCTCGCCAATCAGTTTAGCCAGTCCACCGGTGGTGGCAATATTCCCTGCCGTCAGGGACGCCAGGCTGGTGATATCAAGTCCGGCCACCTCTCCTGTGGAAGAGATCATCAGCCCGTTTTTATCCACCAGAAATATTGCCTTGGCCTGTGCGGCCTTGAGCAGGTGCTTAATTATGGTATTTATCTGGGCTAGCTCTGCTTCGTAGAGTTCAAAATTTGACTGGGCGCTGTACATGGATTCTCCCGCAGGAAGAAGTGATTTGAAACAGGGGTAAACATCGGAGCCAGGTACACGGGCATGTAGAAGCCACAGGCCGCCCAATCCCCAGCATTTCCACCATTGGGCTCCGCTCCTCTTTATATCATCGGCATCACAAGGGTGCAAGGTCTTAGCCCGGTGCTGAACTGTTCTTATGCCGAAGCCCCGCCACAAAAACACCAAAGCTCCCACCACACGTTAAGTATGGCGGGAGCTTTGGTTGTTGCTGCTTGATGGAACAGCGCTTTTATCTACTTATTTACTTATCTGTGCCGCAATCAGGATCCATGGCGGCCAATTTCATGTACAGATCGTAACGCGCTGCGGTCTCTTCGTTGGCCTGTTGTATCAGTTTTGCTGCGACCTCCGGCTGACTTTTCTTCAGTACCCGGAAGCGGTTTTCGCCATAGGCGAACTCCTCAAAACTTATGCTCGGGGCCTTGCTGTCGAGCTGCAGCGGATTTTCACCCTGTTCAGTCAGGCGTGGATCGTAGCGGAACAGGGGCCAATGACCAGAATTTACCGCAGCTTTACATCCATCTACGGCGGTGGCCATGTTAATACCGTGGGCAATGCAGTGGCTGTAAGCGATGATGATAGAGGGCCCTTCGTATGACTCAGCTTCAATGAAAGCCTTGACGCACTGAGCCGGATTGGCCAGGGAGACCTTGGCGACGTAGATATTGCCATAGGTCATGCAGATCATGCCCAGGTCCTTCTTGCCCATGCGCTTCCCTCCGGCGGCAAACTGCGCCACCGCCCCGAGCGGAGTGGCCTTGGAGGCCTGCCCACCGGTGTTGGAGTACACTTCGGTGTCAAGTACCAGAACGTTGATGTTCTCACCAGAGGCAAGGACATGATCCAGACCGCCATAGCCGATGTCATAGGCCCAGCCGTCTCCGCCAACTGCCCAGACAGATTTCTTGACCAGGTAATCCGCTACGGACAGAAGCTGCTTGGAGTTGGCATCGGGGCAGCGCTCCAACCCCTGCTTGAGTTTGGCTACCCGCGCACGCTGCTCGTCGATCCCCTGCTGCGTACTCTGGTCCGCCTGCTGAATCTCTTTGATGAGGTCTGCATACTCACCACCGGCCTTGCACAACTGTTCTGCCGCACCCGCGAGGAGCTCAAGGGCATATTCGTTGAACTTATCCACCGTCAGACGCATGCCGTAGCCAAACTCGGCGTTGTCTTCAAACAAAGAGTTGCTCCACGCCGGGCCAAGACCATCCTTGCGGGTTGTCCACGGAGTAGTGGGCAGGTTGCCGCCATAGATGGAAGAGCATCCGGTAGCGTTGGCGATCAGAGCACGATCCCCGAACAGCTGGGAGAGCAGCTTCACAAACGGCGTCTCACCACAACCGGCGCATGCACCGGAGAACTCAAACATGGACGGCAGGAACTGGCTCCCCTTCAGGGTGTGACGTTTGACCAGGCTTTCATCTACATCGGGCAATTCGAGGAAGAACTCCCAGTTTTGGGCTTCGCTCTCCCGCAGTGGCGCCTGGAAGGTCATGTTGATGGCCTTCTTGCCCTCCTCTACCTTGCTCTTACCCGGGCAGTTGAACACACACGCCCCACAGCCGGTACAATCTTCCGGCGCTACCTGAACGGTGTACTTTTGACCCGCAAAATCTTTGCCCTTGGCATCGATGGACTTGAACGTTGCCGGCGCGCCACTCAGATCCTCTGGCGCATAGACCTTCATGCGGATAGAGGCATGCGGGCACACAAAGGAGCAGATCCCACACTGAATGCAGAGCTCAGGCTCCCACACGGGGATATTAACTGCGATGTTGCGCTTCTCGTATTTGGCGGTACCGACGGGGAAGGTTCCGTCGCACGGCATCGCGGAAATAGGCAGATCCTGCCCCTTCCCTTCAATAATGGCTGCCGTAGTGTTCTTGATGAACGCAGGGGCTTCACCCTCAATGGCGCCGTGGATGCGCAGTTTGCTGTTAACCGCACCCGGCTTCACTTCTGCAATGTGCTCCAGCGCCAGATCAACAGCTTTCTTATTCATGTTGACCACTTTTTCGCCGGCCTTGCCGTAGGATTTGACAATGGCTTCCTTGATCTCGGCTAGCGCAGTCTCCAGCGGGATGATATTGGAGATCTTGAAGAACGCGGTCTGCATGATGACGTTGATGCGGGGACCGAGGCCGATCTCCTCGCCCAGGTGTACGCCGTCAATGACGAAGAACCTCAGCTCTTTATCCACAATGTACTGCTGTACCTCTTTGGGAATATTGTCCCAGACCTCATCCTTGCTATACGGGCTGTTGAGGAGGAAGGTGCCACCCTTCTTGATGTTTTTAAGCATGTCGTACTTCTCCAGAAAGGAGAAGTTGTGACATGCCAGAAAGTCAGCACTGTCGATGAGATATGGTGATTTGATCGGTTTTTCACCGAAGCGCAGATGGCTGATGGTTACACTGCCGGCCTTTTTGGAATCGTACACAAAGTAGGCCTGCACGTTGTTATCGGTGGTTTCGCCGATAATTGTGATGGAGTTTTTGTTCGCCCCCACGGTGCCGTCGGAACCCAGACCATAGAACATAGCCGCGTAGCAATCGGACGGGACCGAAAAGGTCGGATCGAAGTCAAGGCTGTTACCGGTGAGATCGTCCTTGATGCCGACCACAAAGTGGTTCTTCACTGTGGCCGCATGGAAGTTGTCGAACACTGCCTGCGCCATGGCCGGAGTGAATTCGTAGGAGCCCAGGCCGAAGCGTCCCCCAACTATTTTAGGATAGCCCTGACCGCGGTAGATTTTCGCTTCCATCGCTTCGCCGATGGCGGTGCGCACCAGTTGGTACAAAGGCTCCCCAATGGAGCCGGGCTCCTTGGTGCGATCCAAAACGGCTATATTCTTTACGCTGGCGGGCAGCGCTTCGACAAAGGCTTTGGTCGGGAACGGGAGGAACAGGCGTACTTTTACAACCCCAACCTTTTTCCCCTGCGACACCTGGTATTCCACCAGCTCTTCGACGGTATCAGCACCGGAACCCATCACCACAATGACATCTTCAGCATCTTCCGCCCCGACGTAATCAACCAGGTGATACTGACGCCCGACCAGCTTGGCCAGCTTGTCCATCTCTTCCTGCAGAACCTCCGCCACTGGTTCGTAGAATTTAGTTACGGTCTCACGCCCCTGGAAGTACACATCAGGGTTCTGCGCGGTACCACGCAGAACCGGACGATCCGGCGACAGCGCTCGCGCCCTGTGTGCCCGTACCAGCTCGTCATCGAGCATGGCCCGCATATCGTCCATGCTCAGCTCTTCCACCTTCTGAACTTCGTGTGAGGTACGGAAGCCATCAAAATAGTGCAAGAAAGGGATCCGGGTGCGCAGCGTGCTCGACTGCGACAGCAAAGCGAAATCCATAACCTCCTGCACCGTGTTGGAACACAACATAGCCCAGCCACAGGAGCGACAGGTCATGACATCGGAGTGATCGCCAAAGATGGAGAGCGCCTGCGCAGAGATGGAGCGCGCCGATACGTGGAAAACTGTGGGGGTAAGCTCACCGGCAATCTTAAACATATTGGGGATCATGAGCAGCAGCCCCTGCGAAGCGGTAAAGGTCGTGGTCAGAGCCCCGGCCTGCAGCGCGCCGTGTACCGCACCGGCAGCACCACCTTCAGACTGCATCTCCACCACTTTGGGGACGGTTCCCCATATGTTCTTTTCTCCGGCGGCACTCTTGGCATCAGAAATTTCGCCCATTACCGATGAAGGGGTGATCGGGTAAATCGCAACAACCTCGTTGGTCGCATGTGCGACATGAGCCGCAGCGGTGTTGCCGTCGATGTTTACCATCTTACGCGACATATTGCTTCCTCCTGTTTAAATGAAATCAAACAATGGATGGCGCTGTCACCACCCTGTCTTCTAGGTAACTCACACCCTACGTTCAACATAGACGAACCAGGTATGGGCCTACGAAAAACTCCCTGTTTCAGACAACTGTTCTGAAACGGATCGACTTGTGCCGCCCCCCTTTGTGCAATCCTACATCTGCTGGCGGCGGACAATGGCGCCACTGAGGGTCGCCGCATCGAGATATTCAAGATCGCCCCCCACGGGGATTCCGTGGGCCAGGCGGGTAACTTTAACTCCGAGAGGCGCCAGCACTTTGCTCAGATACAGGGCAGTGGCCTCCCCTTCCATAGAAAAGTTTGTCGCCACCAGCACCTCAGCAATCCGGCTCTGTTCCAACCGCTGTAGCAGCTGCGAAATCCGCAGATCCTCCGGCCCGATCCCATCGAGCGGGGAGAGCACGCCGTGCAACACATGATAGCGCCCGTGATAATCGTGTCCCCGTTCAATCGCCAACAGATCCTGCGGCTGCTCCACCACACACAGGATGGTATCGTCACGCTCCTGCGCACAGCAGATCTTGCATGGATCAACCTCGGTAATATTGAAGCAGCGCCCGCACAGACTCACGTTCTGTTTCACATCCGCGAGCGCCTGGGCGAGGTTGCGCACCTCATGCCCTGGTTGCTGTAAAATAAAAAAAGCTAGGCGGGTGGCCGTCTTGCGCCCAATGCCTGGCAATCTGCGCAATTCATCGATCAGACGTTGCAGTGAAGGGGTAGATTCTAGCATGAAGGTTTCCAGAATTACAATAAGATAAAATGGCGTTTTATTTTTTCATTCTCAAGAGAATTTGTTTTCATTTCCGTAAAAACACCCGCCCGTGCTGAAGACAACAACGCCATCGACGCCTCTGGCTATCGATGGCCGCTGTAATATTCCAGGTGCAGGCGGCGCACCCTAAAACAATCCCGGGATATTGAATCCACCGGTGAGTTTACCCATTTCAGTTTGCACCATCTCTTGACTCTTACGCACCCCTTCGTTGACAGCGACCATTATCAGATCCTGCAACATACTCACATCCTGCGGATCGACTGCGTCGGGTTCGATGGTGATGCCGAGCACCTGTTGCTTTCCGTTAACCCGGACGGTAACCATCCCACCCCCGGCGCTTGCTTCCACCTCACGGGTTTCAAGCTCTTTTTGCATCTCTTCCATTTTGCGCTGCATCTGCTGCGCCTGCTTCATCATGTTACCCATCCCTTTAGCCATAACATTGCTCCTTTGTTCTATATTGTACAATTTCATTCAGGATGTTACCAAAACGTCCTACACATAACCCTTATCGTTCGGCGTGACCGCCACCACTTTTCCGGCAAAAATCTCAACCGCCTGGCGGACGACAGGGTGGCTCACCGCGTCCTCGCGCAGACGCCGCGAGCGGTCACTCTCCTGCTGCTGCTTGCTCTGCTGCAGCGACGGAGTCACCTCCCCTGCGGCCAGCGCTTCTACCTTGAGCACGATCTTCTGCCCGGTAAATGTCTGCGCCAGCGCACTGATTTTTTCGCAGGTGTCCTTGTCCTTGAGCTGCTGCAGCAGAAAAGATCCTCCAGCGGCGCCTAAGCGCAACACCGGCGGAGCAAACTCAAGCAGGCTTATATTATTGAGCAGCGCCCCGATGCGCGGGTTTTTTGTCCCCACATAGTGCGCCAGCTCTGCCCAGCCTTGGGTCGAGCCACCTGCATTGCTGGTCCCTGCGGGAGCTAACGCAGCAGATGAAGCGGGAGATGAAGTGGACGGGGCAGCAGACGGAACCGCGGCTGGTTCCAGCTCAGGCTCAGCGGTGGGCGGAGGAATATCCGGCGGTGGTGGGGCCGAATCATCCGGCACCAGAGCATCCTGCACCGGTGGTGTCGATTGTGGTTGCGTATATTGTGCTGCACGTGGTGATGTCTGCGATGCTGCATGGAGTGGAGCTTGACCCACCGCCTGCGGCGCCGGAGGTGCAGGTTGGGGGTGCGAGCCTGCTCCAGCAGAACCAGCCCCGGCGCTACCGGAGGATGACTCAAGCTGCTCCAGCTTCCGTATCACATCTGCAAGCATGCGTGCCGGAGGGAGACTCGCAGCGCGGATCAGGGCCATCTCCACCAGCAGGCGTGGATACGCTGAAGCAGATAGCTCCGTTTCAACCTTGATCAATATGCTCAAAAGGCGCTGCCAGTCTTCTTCTGTGCCCAGCGTGCCGAGCTGCGCAAACTCCGCCACCTCATCCGCACTGATGCCGAGCTGCAGTTCGGCGTCCTCGATCACGCTGGTTAAAATAAGGGTGCGCAGAGTCTGGATGAGAGCCTGGCAAAAGGTGCGAAAAGAATGTCCAGCTTCATCCACCCGCCGAACCACCTCAAACACCTGAGACGGCTGTCGTCCAATACAGCCCTCCAGCGCATCCAGCACCAGACGCCGATCCACCACTCCCAAAAGAGCCATGACATCGGCATCTTCCACCTGCGCAGCACAAAAAGCCAGAATCTGATCAAAAGTGGACAGGCTATCGCGCATGCTGCCCCCACCCGCTTCCGCGATCAGACGCAGAGAGAGCGCGGAGATCTCGACCCCCTCCGCACTGGCGATGCGCGCCAACTGTGCGACCACCTTCGCCTGTGGGATCTTTCGGAAATCAAAGCGCTGACAGCGCGACAGAATAGTTACGGGGATTTTATGCGGCTCAGTGGTGGCGAAGATAAATTTCACATGCGCCGGCGGTTCTTCGAGGATTTTAAGCAGGGCGTTGAAGGCAGAAATCGACAGCATGTGCACTTCGTCGATAATGATGATCTTAAACGGAGCACTCGCAGGCATATAACGCGCCATCTCGCGCAGCTCACGCACATTTTCTACCCCGTTGTTGGAAGCACCGTCGATCTCTATGACATCGTCATGCTGGTTGGCGGTAATCTCACGGCAGGAATCACAGACATTGCATGGTTCCGCCCCCTGACGCTCGGGGCAGTTGAGCGCTTTGGCCAGAATTCTGGCGGCAGAAGTCTTCCCCACCCCACGCGCTCCGGTAAACACAAACGCATGATGAACCCGTTCGCTGTTTATGGCGTTGGTTAAGGTGCGGCTGACATGTTCCTGCCCGACGAGATCGGCAAACAGGGCCGGTCGCCATTTAAGAGCTAAAACCTGATAAGACATACACCTGAAGCTGACTGTTGAATTGGTTGAGGGATATACCGGATGGTCATGTAAGCGATCCATGCGGGGCACATTTGGTCCGCAGCGCAAGCCAGAAAGGCTCCGGAGCAAAACCTGCCCTGCATGTTAGCGTACCCGGCACAAAAAGGTACAGGGCTAAAGCGTAAACGCGCGTTCAGAATATGCTTGAACAGATATTATGTGGAACGAATGGTGTTTAAACACTTACCGCCACAAGTGGCGGCCAGGTTTGTCCGCGGCACACCGACTGCATCGCTACCGCTGCTCCCTTCCGGGCCTGACGGGGTTTGCGACCGCCCGTTGCGCGGGACCTGACCGCCACCTGTGGCGGCAAATATTCAATATATCTTTTGTTTATTTAATGGCGGAGAGGGAGGGATTCGAACCCTCGGTACCTTGCGGTACACACGCTTTCCAAGCGAGCACCTTAAACCACTCGGACACCTCTCCGTATCAAGCGCCGAATAGTACACACCCTGAACAATACTGTAAAGGGTTTTTTGCCCGTATGGCGCAACATATCAAGTACTCGAGGCCGGGCGAGACTGTTCGAGCCTGCAGCACCATATCAGAGAGCCTGCGGACCAGCCAGCCCCATCAATCGCCTGAATCTGCCCCTGGGGCTTCTGTGCGCACCTTGTTACGTGCACGCACTGCCGCAAAAAAATCGGTCAGCTGTGCGCGGCACTGCGCGCGGCAGACCCCTTCGCGCACTTCAATCTGATGATTGAAGCGTTGATCTGTCGCAAAATCGTAAATAGAGCCGGAAGCGCCCGCACATGGGTCCCGCGTGCCAAACACCAGCTGCGGGATTCGCGCCAGGATGAGTCCACCCATGCACATGACACAAGGCTCCAGGGTCACATATAACGTGGTATCCAGCAGGCGCCACGACTCCATGCGCCGCGCGGCCTGCCGCAGCACAATGAGCTCAGCATGTGCAGTAGGATCCTGCCAGGTCTCGCGCCGATTTCCCGCCGCTGCCACCACCCGCCCTTGCGCATCGACAAGCACCGCACCTACGGGCACCTCACCCAAAGCCTGCGCTTCCCTGGCCTGCTGGAGCGCCATCTCCATATAGTAGCAATCAGGCTGCAACCCACGCCCTCTTTCTATACACATAGAAGCGGGCACCCCGTCTGTTCAGTTGCTCTGTTCATCTGTTTTCTCTCCCCTGCTTTCTCAGCATTGACTTGTGGAGATAAACCCATAATATGGACCCGGTGACGCTGACTACAGCCGACCACGTAACAGCGCCCGATTTTTCACCCGATTTCGCGCACCGAACGCAACTGTACCTCAACCAACCGAAGATATCCATACCTGACAACCTGTGAAGAGAGCCCATGACTGACTTCAGCGCTATCCCCCTCGGCCGACAAACCAGCTATCCGCAGCAGTACGACCCAAGCCAGCTGTTCGCCGTGGCGCGCGCAGCTAAACGTGTCGAACTCGGGCTCCGCGGCACCCTCCCCTTCAAAGGGGAAGATGTGTGGAACGGCTACGAAATATCCTGGCTTAACCCCAAGGGCAAACCTGTCGCCGCGCTGGGGCGGTTTCGCTTTCCCTGCACCTCCCCGCACATCGTCGAATCTAAATCGTTCAAACTTTACCTTAACTCCTTCAACCAGAGCAGATTTGATTCCCGCGCAGCGGTCCACGCCCTGATGGAGCAGGATCTGAGCGCGGCGACGGGCGCGCCGGTCCAGGTCGAACTCTACCCGCTGGAAGAATCCACCCCAATACCCGCCTCGTGGCAGATCACCGAGCTTGAAGGGATCTGCATAGACCATCTCGATATCGAAGTGGATTGCTACCAGACCACACCGGAACTGCTGCGCCAGCCCACCGCCACCAACGCTGATGTCAGAGTCACGCAAACCCTGTACAGTCACCTGCTCAAGAGCAACTGCCTCATCACTTCCCAGCCCGACTGGGCCAGCATCTGGATCCACTACCAGGGTGCCAGAATCGAGCACGCCGCCCTGCTGCGCTACCTGATCTCGTTTCGGCAGCATAACGAATTTCATGAGCAGTGTGTCGAGCGCATCTTCACCGACCTGTGGCGCTACTGCCACCTCGAACACCTGAGTGTCTATGCGCGCTACACCCGCCGTGGCGGTCTCGATATCAATCCGTGGCGCAGCACCGCAACCACCGCCGCCCCCGTCTGGCGCCTGGTGCGGCAGTAACGATCTCCTAAGTAAAACGGCGGATCCCCTTGGAGGGATCCGCCGTTTAAGTACAAGGACGTATCAGTAGAACAGCCTTACTTGCCTGCCATGATCGCTTCTACATCGCTGGCAACCTCGCCAATCGGCTTGATATCGAATTTCTCCACCAGCACCTTGGCCACATTCGGCGACAAAAACGCCGGCAGAGTGGGCCCCAGACGGATCCCCTTGACTCCGAGGGCAAGCAGTGCCAGCAGCACGATAACCGCCTTCTGCTCATACCAGGCAATGTCGTAGGAGATGGGCAGATCGTTGATATCGTCCAGCCCGAACACCTCTTTGAGCTTCAGCGCGATAAATGCCAGTGAGTAGGAATCATTACACTGCCCGGCGTCGAGAATGCGCGGGATGCCCCCGATGTCACCAAGGTCGAGCTTATTATAGCGATACTTGGCACACCCGGCGGTCATGATAACGGTATCCTGCGGCAGCGTCTGCGCCACTTCGGTGAAATAATTGCGTGAGGTATGGCGCCCGTCACACCCGGCCATAACTACGAAGCGCTTGATCGCGCCACTATTGACTGCGTCCACCACCTTGTCCGCCAACGCCAGCACCTGCGCATGGGCAAACCCGCCCACAATCTCACCCCGCTCCAGCTCTTGCGGCGGAGCACAGGTCTTGGCTTGTGCGATTACAGCGCTGAAATCCTTGACTCCACCTTCTTCACGCTCCGGAATGTGCTCAACCCCGGGGTACCCCGCCATCCCTGTGGTATAAATGCGGTCTTTATATGCATCCTTCACCGGCGTGATACAGTTGGTGGTCATAAGGATGGGGCCGTTAAATGAAGCAAACTCGCTGTCCTGCTTCCACCAGGAGTTGCCATAGTTGCCCACAAAGTGGTCAAACTTCTTGAACGCCGGATAGTAGTGCGCCGGAAGCATCTCGCTGTGGGTGTAGATATCCACCCCCGTCCCTTCGGTTTGCTTCAGGAGCTCTTCCATATCCTTCAAATCGTGCCCGGAGATGAGGATACCGGGGTTCTTGCCCACCCCTAGATTAACCTTGCTGATTTCCGGGTTGCCATAGGAGCTGGTGTTGGCTTCATCAAGCAGCGCCATCGCGGTAACTCCGAACTCACCACACTTGAGCACCCAGCCAGTCATCTCGTCGACACTCAGCTCCTCAGTAGTAGACGCCAGCGCATCAAGGACAAAGGCGTAGATTTCGTCCTTTTCAAACCCAAGCACCGCCGCATGATCGGTATAAGCGCTTATGCCCTTCAGGCCGTAGATCAACAGCTCCCGCAGGGAACGCACATCTTCATTGGGCTGCGACAGCACCCCGACCTCTTTCGCCTTAGCGGCGAAATCGCCTTCCGAACCACTCCAGGTCACACACTCCGGCCCAGCAGCCATCCCGACCTGCCGCTTGAGCTCATCGCGGCGCTGCAGCGCCTCCTTAATCAGGTCAGTGATGCGCTGATTATCGAAGTTGGAATTGGTGATGGTAGCAAACATCGCCTTAATAACAAACAGCCCGGTGTCGGCAGCGCCCTTGCCCTGCTTGCGCGCTTCGCGATCCGCCACGGCAATCCCTTTAAGGATAAAGACCAGCAGATCCTGTAGATCCGCGGTAGATTCTTCCTTGCCGCACATCCCTTTGACGGTGCATCCGGTTCCCCTGGCGGCTTCCTGACACTGATAACAGAACATGCTCATAGTATTTCTCCTTTTACGTTTACGGTTAAGCGAGCAAAACCTGTGCACATCACAGATTAAGAAAGACCTCGAATCATTGAAGTGGGTTGAACATGCCACACCTGAACATCAATAAACTTGATATATATCAAAAAAGGTCAAGAAATGCCAAGGGGCGAAAACTTACCCTTACCTTTGGCATCCATTCCCACGCAGGAGCGTGGGAACGAGGGGATGGGTTTATCCCCATCCGCCCCGTATATGACGGATAGGGGCGAAAAATCTTTCCCCCTGCCCTTTGTGTATCGTCGCGGCACCGGTGTGTGCGCCCGTGTGCGCCCGTGTTTGCACCGCAACGAACGGATAATCGAAACCATAACCAAGGGCACGGCACGCAACCAAGGGCACAGCACGCCGTGCCTCTACGGGCACAAACCCTGCCAACGGTGCTGGTTTACCCCCATTCAGGAAACATCGTTGAAAAAAAACGCCAGTGCCATAACACAGCCTACCGCAACTATAAATCTACGCAACACCGGTTGTGAAATATGATAAGCAACTGCCGCCCCTGCGTACCCGCCCGCCACTGCTGTAACCCCGAGCAGCAGCAGGTGCCCTCCGGCTATCGCCCCGCCAGCCGCGTAGACCATTACCGCAACGGCAGTTAACAGCGCAGAGATAACATTCTTCAGGCCGTTCATCCCATGCAGGTTGGTCTGCCCCAGCAGCCCCAATACCGCAAGCAGTATAATCCCCAGCCCGCCATTGAAATAACCTCCGTAGACACAGACAACAAACAACGCCCACCCCGCAACCACGCCGCCAGAGCGCGGAGCGGCAAACTGCGGCGCAGTTTGTGGTATCGAAGTCTTTTTGCGACGTAAAAGCCTTGGGCCGATGACAAAAGCAGCAGTAGCGAGCAAAATCAGCCAGGGAATCAGCAGCGCAAACACCTGCTCGCTTGTCTTCAGCAGGATAGCGGCACCAAGGCACCCCCCTGCAACTGAGATGAGGGTGACGCCGATGACATTCAACCCTGCAGGGAGTTCGATATCGCGCCGGAAACGCCATGCGCTGGCGATATACCCCGGCAGAAACGCCGCAGTACCGGTCGCGTTGGCGGCCACAGGTGGCAGCCCTACAAAAACCAACACCGGCAGCGTGATGAAACTGCCCCCGCCAGCTACAGCATTCAGCGCTCCCCCAAGAAAGCCGGCTAACCCAATCAGCACCCAATCCATTTATTACAAAGCTCTCCGGCTATGTGGGACCTAAGCGCCCACGCGTTTCTCCCTTTATTGCCCGAAGGTCATGCCGTCACACCTGACCTTCAAGCCCCTGTTTTACTTTGGCGATATAGTTGCGGGTTTCCGTGGGCATCTGTTTAAGACCTTTGCGATCCACATTGCCCTGCCCCCAGTTGTAGGCGGCGAGGGCGTGGTCAAGGTCGCCATGGTATTTTACCAGGAGCCCCTTCAAATAGCGACATCCACCGATGAGATTATCCTGGGGATCAAAGGCGTCTTTCACGCCAACTTCACTGGCGGTGGCGGGCATCAGCTGCATCAACCCCTCTGCTCCTGCCGGGGAGACCGCGTCCGCACGATAGGAGCTTTCCGCAAAAACCACGGAGTGAACCAGCTTCGCGGGCAGATCCATCTTCTGTGCCACACTGTCGATCAGTTGGTGGATATCAATAGTGGAGGAAGCTGCAATTGAGGGCTGAATGGAGGGCTGAGGGCGTTCCATTGCGGGTTCGAGAATGGAAGAAGACCCCTGCGTTGTGGCGGGGTTCATATTCTGGTACGCCCGCGAGACCTGCTGCGCACGGGATGTGGTTGCTGCGGTTGGCAAGCCGGGATTCTTGTTAGAATAAGGACGCAACATATCAAAGCGGGCAAAAAATGCCTCGGCTTCTTCTCCGCTCCAGCCGGAGACCTCCTGGAACTGACCTGTAATGGCCGCTCCCACCATGCGGATAACCAGGCGGGCCTCATCTGCAGAGAGGGGTTTCCCCTCATCCATGTTGTTTTGCATACCTGCAAGGGTGTGCGCAAAGCTGGTGCTGGGGTGTGGATGATTTCGAGGGGGGGGTTTATCTGCTGCCGTTTGCCGTGTTGGTTCAAACTGTACCATCCCCATGAGTCTGCCCTTTCTGGCTCACGCGCGCAGCCTGTTTTGCTAAAGTATCGGGTAGTTCATAAGGAAGCTGCCCGCAGTTAGTTACATTTCGGCCTTTAGGAGGGGTAACTTAAGTGATGTGTGAATCCTCTTCCTCGATTTCATTGCATTGACGGCATTTGTGCCGCACCTGGCAACCTAACCCGTTCTGGAGTCCAGCGCTGCGCAGGATCGCGCCCCGCACAGAAACGAGATCATTAAAAAAGCCGGCCCCACCTTCCGTTCGGGGGAACCGGCCACCTGCATTTCAGAGGATGGAGGCTTTAAAGGGGGATCAGAAAACGTACTGAGCCTGCACAAACACCTCATCCTTATCGGAGCCGTCGACCCCGTCAATGTTTTCCCCCATGCGGTACGCGGCCTGGAGCTTGATGTCGTGTTTTTGGAAGAAGTAGTTGACCCCCACCGAGGTGCGGGTCCACTCCTCGACGTAGTTATCGGCGTCCTGCACCTGGTAGCCGGCCACCAGCTCCAACTTGTCTGGAACGATCATATAACCCACCTTAACGGCCCAGTTTTCCAGGTCGGTCTCGCCGTTTTCGTAGATACCGCCAGTGAAGGTGTCGACGATAGTTTCGGCGATGAAGAGGTTATACTGAGCATCGACGGAAAAACCGTAGCCGCGCAGCGCGCCGCTGATCTCGAAACCGGTGACGGAGTCGACATCAGCCTTGCTGGTGCTGGTGGACAGGCCGGTGGTTTCGTCGGTATAGGTGTTGTTATCGTCGTCATTGCCCCAGATGAAGGCGGCGAGGCCGATAGTGGCTTTGGGCTCCCGCTTGAAGTCGCCCTGTTCCATCTTCAAATGTCCGAGGGGGTGGAAATCGACACGGCCGGCGGCGAGCCAGCCCTCGTTGAAATCATCATCGCGATTGATCGGGGTATCGAAGTCGAGCTTTTTGGCGTCAGGATCGATGGAGGCCGAGGCAACGGTGGCACCCCAGGTCAGCTTCTTGTCGAAGGCGACGCCGGTGACGTGGAGACCCGCGGATCGGTCCGGAGTGCCGTAGTTATGGTCGCCGACGAAGGTCCGCTCGATCAGCTGCTGTTTTTTGGAGGAGGTGAGGAACTCGCGCGAGAAAGCGCTCTTTCTGTTCCCGACGGAGATTTCAATTCCACTGAAGCCCTTGTACATCATATAGGCGTCCTTCACAGCAATTTCATTGTCATTCTCAGCTTTTCCCATGTCCCACTGAAACTTTCCGAGCCAGTCCTTGTGCACGCTTCCCTCGATGTAGGGACGGAGGCGCCGGAAAAAGAGATCATCGGAGGATTCACCGTCGTCGGGGTCGATCTGATGATACTGGAGCTGGATGCGCCCCCCGATCTTGAGGTATTTCTCTCCATCGGCGTAAACAGTGATACCGGCGGCTCCGGCATTGCCGGCGCCGAGCAGCCCCAACAGGACGACGCCCGCCAGAGCTTTCAAAATTGCTTGTTTCTTCATTGTGCACTCCTTGCTTTCTCGGCATTTTAGGGTCAAAGTTTGATTCCCACAGAATCGATGCTCTGGTTTTTGATTTCTTGCATCTTGATACCCAGGTGGCGTTACCTCTTTTTTCGACGTTGTATTTCCTGTGCTCTGCATACTCCGGCACCCTCCTCACATCTTCGATATGGCGACGGTTGCAATTCTTGACCGGACGGATCTGCTGGCTGGGTAAGGCAGCAAATGGGGCAAGTGAATGCATCTGTGCCCGTGTTTGTTTGCTTACAAAAAAAAATGGTGAGGCAAGCCGATCAGCTTTCCTCACCACATTAAACTTAATCACAATGGAAGGTCGCACACTTGCTGTTTTACTTCGTGTGATCGTCGTGACAGCTCAGGCAGTTATTTAGCCCTTTCTCGTTGTACATGGCTTCCGGGCCATGGCAACTCAGGCAGCTCTCAGTTTCTGCTGTGCGCTTGGCTCCGAGGAAGGCGTATTCCCCCTCCATGTGCTGATTGAGCATCTCTACGGTTTTGTAAACGGTGTCTGCAGCCACTTTGGCACAGCGGTCCTTCCGCTGTTTGTCGTTGTAAGAGGCATTGGCTACCGTCATCCAGCCTGATATTGATACATGGCACAGTGGGGAGTTGGGGACTCGTTGAACCTGATTCTTGTGGGTGGCAATATCGTCGTAACGCTTGGAGGGGAAATTTTGCTCGCCATACCAGTTGACCAGTTCTGCGGCCAATTTCGAGTGGGTTTTCTTGTCGTCATAGACTACCAGGTTGATAATGGCCGCACAGGCCCCTATGGAGCCACACAGGGTGCCTTGGCCGCCGTAACCCCCGGCGGCATGGTGGAACATGCTATCCGGCATCTGCGTATAGGGAAAGCCGATCTCTTCTTTCATAAGGCTGAGGACCCCCAGCCAGGCAGCGCTACCTCAGCCACCTTTTGAGTGATAATAATTGAACGCGCGCCTTCCCGCCTCCATAGGATCGAGTTTTTTCCACGGCCAGGGCAGGCTCGGAGTTTCGGTAGGTGCTTGTTTGCTTGTGCCGATGTCGGCCATAGCAACGCCTCCGGCCAGGGCGGTTCCCGCCAGGGCCATGCCAGTTACGGCAAGAAATCGGCGGCGGTTAACAGGACTTCCATCTTTTTCTGCAAGATGTTGCATGCTGTCTCCTTTTCCATAAGGGGGCAAATCTCGAAAGATTTAGCGCAGTTGAAAATAGTCAAATGGTCGACTGCATCTGGGGATAAGTTTTCCTTTGTGGTTCTCACCTCGCACAGAGCGTGCCATATATTCAATCCAATGGCTTAATGAGAAGACAGCTGTGGGAATTTTAGAGGGGTCTGTGCCGGATAAACCAAAGGGTTGTCCGTGTTTTTAGTGCTGCGAAAATTTTTGCATTCGGATGGAATAGAAGGGGGTATATGTACAACAAGTATGGACAGCATATTTCTTTCATTGTGAAACAACCTTTCACAATGAAAGAAACACCGGGCGCAATTCTTGCCGCCCGGCATACATAAAAATGGCAGCAGATTCTATGTATACTGCTGGGCATGATTCAGCGATGCGGCGTTTTGCGCAGGTGGCAGCGGGCCGCTGCATGATGCAAACGCCTCTATGGTCCTGTTTTTCATTTTGGTTCGAGCGCAACCCCGAAGTTGTGGATGGCAGAGTTGGTTTTTGGTCGGGATCTTGCTAGTCACACTTAATAGCTGTACTTCACTGGGTCTGAATTGGTGCCTGGGTGCTACACTATGTGTTATGTATGTTTTTAAGAGGGCGGCAGCTTCACATGGCGTATGCCGCGCTCAAAGGTGTTCATTTAAGTTATGCCATTCCCCCAGATGTTCAGTTCCATAAAAAATAAGCGTTCGACACCGGTTGCTTAAAAAGAGGAGACAAACATGTTTGGATTAGGGGCTCAGGAATTAATGATAGTTCTCGGAATTGTTGTGGTTTTATTTGGAGCAAAACGGCTGCCCCAGCTGGGATCCGGGCTCGGACAGGGGATTCGCAATTTCAAGCAGGGGATAAAGCAGAGTGAAGAAGAACATGCCCAGCTTGGAGAGGAGCACCAACAGGAGCAACATAGATAGACCAAGTGTAACTTATGCAGATTGGAGCTGTTTATGTTTGGTATCGGGATGCCCGAACTATTATTGGTCATGGCACTTGCGGTAGTGTTTATTGGCCCCCAAAAGCTCCCCCACCTAGCCAGAACCCTGGGGCGTGGCATGCGCGAGTTCCGCGATGCTACAGACGATTTAAAGCAGAGCCTGGATTTGGACGAAGCAAAAGTTATCTCACCGGGTAGTCAGAATGGATTTCAACAAAGAGGTCAGGACCGGCAGGAAAACAAAGCTTCTGGAGATGAAGATAAAAAAGCTGCCCCCAGCACACCAGATTCAGATGAATCTATCTCCAAAACCGATGGCGCCAGTGGGGAGGAAGCAAAAGATTAATTACGCAGCGGATGAAACGCCTTAACTCAAGCGCCTCTATTGCCCTCCCTTTTATTGCCCGGGATGAAATTGGCATATGAGTGGTACGGTTCTTCGGCAAAAAGCCAGCGGCAGAAGAGCTTTTCCGATTTATCGGGTAAGTTGCCTGGCCCGCATTTGGTTTGCTTTGAAAATAGCTGAATTGGCTATGTTTATACTGAAAAACAGGATTCAGCGGTTCAGCATTTTTGCGCAATTGATAGGGGGCGTTGAATGGTACAGACAGGCCTGTGGTCCTGGTTGTTTTTCTATTTTGGTTTGGGCTTGGTCGTTGGGACAGTGTTATACCGCAGCGACTTCTGCATGGCTGGAATCCTCAGAGATATTTTCCTGTTCCGGGATTATGAGCGCCTGCGCCACCTGTTGCTCGCCGTAGTTCTGACGCTGTTGTTTTTTATGCTGTTGCGCACCTTTGAGCTGGTGCCCGCGAATAATTTTTCCGCAGGGGATAAAAACTTTCTCCTCGGGTCTGTGGGCGGCATTATGTTCGGACTTGGCATGGTGTTGGCTGGAGGCTGTGTTTTCGGCACTCTCTATAGGATGGCAGGTGGCAATCTAACCTACTGGATCGTTTGCAGCGGAATCATTGCGGGCAGCCTTCTATACGCGGAACTGCATCCTTGGCTGCGTTCTGTGGCCGGAAACCAGCTCTGGCAGGGGGATGTGAATCTGTTTGAGCGCTGGCCGGAAGTGGTAGGTGGCATCAGTTGGGTTTTGATCGGAATCTTGCTAGTCGTATTCCTTTACTGGCGCCGACAGGGGAAATGGACGGTAATTGCTGCACCGAGTGGGTATATACAGCCCTGGCTTACGGCTGTGGTTCTAGCGGTGGCCAACCTGCTGGCGTACGCGCGGAGCGGCTTGCCGATGAGCGTATCCACTATGTTTGCCAAGTTGGGTGCGTGGCTGGAAGTTATGTTGGTGCCTGAGCATGTAGCAAAATTGGATTACTTCAGGCGTCCTTCGTTTGTGGTTGAGATAGATTCAACTTTATTCCCCGTAGGAGGTGGACCGCAGCTTGATTTTTACACCTATACCGAAGGGGGCCTGATGCTTGGGATACTGCTGGGAGCGTTTCTAAATGCCCTGTGGCTGAAAGAGTTCCGCTTCTCCGGATGGCCACCGCGACGTCAGGCTGTCTCAGCCCTTGTCGGGGGTGCACTTATGGCCCTGGGTGCCCGCATGGCTAATGGGTGCAATATCAAACATCTGCTGGGTGGGGTTCCTTTGCTGTCACTTCATTCTATGCTTTTCGTCTGTGGCATGCTGCTGGGGGCCTGGATTGGCGCCCAGATACTACCGCGTATTATTTTGAGGTGAGACCCATGATGGATTCGCGTGAAATTGTTGAAGTCCTTGATCTGAATATTCTCGGCCAGGTTTGCCCTGCCTGCCTGCTGGTGGCCCTTAATGCCCTCAACGATCATGAGGAGAGCCTGCGCAGCGGGACTAAGCGTCTGGTGGTGCGCACAGATCATCGCGATAGTACCCGCACCATTCCTAAAGCAGCGCGCAAGATGGGCTATGAGGTGGAGGTCAAAAAAATTGCAGGATGAACCTCTTGCAAAAGTCTTCCGCCAATGGCGGTTAGTTGTTGGCTGAACAGGTCCCAAGCTTTTTTTGAGCAAAAACCTGCTGTGCTGCGGCCAGATGCGATGATTTTGCGAATTTAAGACATAC
>Ga0265295_1000973_pt1 | contig 53751 bp, 47 predicted proteins | sample Munlansysbiofilm_FD_192503 | JGI IMG/M metagenome (GOLD analysis project Ga0265295, IMG submission 192503) | Leachate microbial communities from a municipal landfill in Southern Ontario, Canada - Methane capture system biofilm | ecosystem: Engineered > Solid waste > Landfill > Unclassified ... | reverse complement strand
CCACGAAGACGTGTAGTGCGTGTGGAAGAGAGCGTGATATTAAACTCTCTGAACGGACATACGTTTGTAAGTGTGGACACGTGATGGATCGAGACCTCAATGCAGCGATTAACATCGGTGTTCAAGGTTTAATTAACTATGCAACAAAAGCGTATGGAACAGACGCTTATAGCTTGGTCAATTAGCAGACACGAGTCCGCTTTACCCAAGAAGCCCCCACTTCTAATGAGTTTTCATTAAGTGGTGGGAGTAGTTCACTTTTTTGTTATCTCATTTCATGATTTCAATACCAGCGTGATACCCGGTATCTTCGAATACTAGCTGATTTTTCTTATACATTTTTAGATGAATAGAACCGGATAATCCCTCTTTAATGCTATTAATCATCTGTCCATCTTTAGGTGATGCTAAATCAATTTCATTGGTAGATTCAGCAACAATCTCTAAACGATATTTTCCTTTTTTCAAAACATAACTCACTTTTCTTGGTTCAATTATCTCTTTTTTAACCTTTGCAAAGTTATAGGTAGCAAAACGATATTCCTTACCTTCATAATATAGATTAGCAATCAGACCTTTAAAGTAAAAACCTAAAAATGGAATGTCAGCATAAGAGAACATAAAGGATGTTTTTTTATTTTGAAAGTGGTTTGATTGCAGCCATACATAGGCTCTCGGAAATGATTTACCCCAATCTTTTTCGATATAACCTTTACTTTGATTGAATGAAACATTTTGTCCATTGAGGTTCATATCACCCATGAGTTCATGCGTCATACTCACCACGCCATGATAGCACTCCATGAAATGAAAATATCCAAAAAACCCCATGATATTTGGTGTGAATAGCGTTTTTATAATCGGTGTTATTTCAGATAGTGATAGCTTTCCTTTGATAGAGATAACATCGTTTTTTAAATTGATCTGTAATGTCTCTTTCGAGAAATAATTCTCTTTGATCTTCACATAAAAATCATCAAACCCGTAGGTGAAGTCTTTTTGATCAAAACGAAAATAATGAGATTCAAGGTGTGTATGCTCATCTTCTTGATGGGATACAAATACTTGAATAAATGCATGCGGATCCTTCTCATTTAAACTGATCCCTGGAATAAAAGCCATGGTATAAGAACCGTCACTGCTGACCGTTTTATAATACCAGCCCTCAAAATAACGTCTTTTTTTCTTTTGTCCTTGAAAGTATTCTGGATGAATTAGTTTTTTAAAATACATCATAATCACCTTAAAGAAAAACGCTAGGGTTTTACGCCTAGCGATTTATTTTTTATGCAGGTTGTAAAGCTCCAAATAAAACGAGCCATGCAAGAATAGATTTAGCAACTAAGCTTAAGACGATGTATGTACGTTCGCCATAAAGGTAATCTTTCCACTTACCAATTTTCTTATACTGTAAGATCATGTTGACTGGGAATGTGTTAAATGCTACGAAATAAGTTGCAATAATTGCCCATACAAACCATGGAGGAGTCACGTTACCAGATCCAAGCATATATAAGACAATCGCGATCCAAGGTGCAACACCTGCAACTGATCCCCAAATAAATGGTCCCCAATTGAGTTTTTCACCTTCAGCACGCTTAGAAGCTAGTAGCTCCATATCTAAACCAAAGAGATTCATTGCTGCATTAACGATGAAGATTAAGATTAACGATGCAATATCATAAATACCAAAGAGTGTTGCGATTAAGACGATCATAACTGAAGAAGATAAAGCATATTCAAACCATCTTAATTTGTTAACACCTTTGAGCAAGTCGCGATTATACATTTCATTAATCTTTTTAGGAAAAGATATAAGCGCATGTGCACCTGCAGATAATAAGAGGAACACGCCAACTAAAACACCAAAGGGTAATTCAAATAATTCTTTTTGATCTAAGAATAAACGTTGTGCCACTGTGTCATAGTTTAAGAAGTTTTGTGTAATATTAATGCTAAATGCTGGGTTGATATCACCTAACACAGTTAATGCAAAAACAACCATGAGCAAACCTTGAACAAGGTGGAATGCTCCCATAATCATGTTAAACTTGCGTAACTTTTCAAATTTAACAGTTTCCATCATTTCTCTCCTTATTTAATTCTATCCTCATTATAGTGTAAAATCGAGATAAATTAAAGTAAAATACTTTGAATTTGAAATAAAATAAATAAAATTAAAAATGAGTGATGACTTTTGATCTTTTCAATCGTGCAGGGTTTATAAGAAATCGTATCAAATGGTATAATAGATTTAATATCATATATAAAACATGAGGTCTCAATGCGTATGGAAAAAGTGATTATAATTGGAGCTGGAACTGCTGGACTTGCTGCAGGTATTAGATTGCAGTCTTTAGGCTTCACGTGCGAAATCTATGAAAAAAATGATCGCGTCGGTGGACGCATGTTTCAAATTAAAGAAAAAGGTTTTACCTTTGATGTAGGTCCAACGATTGTGATGTTACCAGATATCTATAAAGAAGTTTTCACATTTTCAAAAGCTAATCCTGATGATTATATTCCAATGACACTTCTAGAACCGATGAATACCATTCATTTTCCAACGAATGAGAAACTTATCATTTCAAATCAACTAACACACTTAATGAGCGAGCTTGAACATATTTCTGAAAAAGAAGCATCAGGATATCTCCGTTATTTAAGTGATGTTTACTCACGCTACATTTATGCTAAAGAACACTTTTTAGAGAAATCCTATCGTAGGCCATCTGATTTTTACAACTTTAAAACCTTTTATTCACTTGCTAAATTGCGAACATTAAATAGCGCGTATCAGTCGATTTCATCTTTCGTGAAAGATGACAAATTACGTAAAGCACTGAGCTTTCAAACACTATATGTTGGAATTTCTCCATTTACTGGACCCTCAATTTATACCATTATTCCAATGATTGAACTTTTATATGGCATTTGGTATATCAAAGGTGGTATGTACCAAATGGCTTCAGCTATGGCAAGACGATTTGAAGAGTTAGGCGGGAAAATTCATTTAAACCAAAACGTTGAAGAGATCATCATTGAAAAAGGCGTAGCAAAAGGTATTGAAATCCAAGATGAAGTTAAAACATCAGATACCATCTTATCAAACGCAGATTTTCCATGGACAATGAAAAATCTCATCAAAGAGAAACAATATAAAGGTAAATATACAGATAAAAAAATCGATAAGATGGCATATTCATCATCATCTTTTATCATGTATCTTGGTCTTGATAAAAAATACCCAACTACCGTACATCAAATTCATTTTGCTAATGATTTTAAAAAGAACATTTGTGATCTTTTTGAGGGTGTTGTTCCAGAAGACCCTTCCTACTATCTTTATTCACCTACACAAATTGATTCAGATTTAGCACCTGAAGGGAAAGAAGTTCTCTATGTTTTAGTACCTGTTCCATCACTTCATCAAAATCGTATTGTATGGAACAAAGAACAAAGTCAAATTCTTCGAAGAAGAGTCTTAGAAAAGATAAAAAAGATTGAAGGATTTGAAGATATCGAAGAACATATTATATTCGAGAAACACTTTACCCCTGAAACATTTAAAGAAACATTTAATTTAGCTTTTGGGGCAACCTTTTGTCTTAGACCATCACTCTTTCAAAGTCTTTATTTTAGACCTCAAGCAACTTCTAGAAAAGTTAAGAATCTATATTTTACAGGATCAAGTACACACCCAGGAGCCGGTGTTCCTATCGTTTTAATGAGTGCTAAAATAGCAGTTGAAGAGATTGTGAGGGACCATACATGACAACACCTGAAATCATTCGTCTCATTCTTTTAACGATTATTGTGGTCATCAATCTTATCGCGCTGTACGTCTTTTTAAAACAAAAGGGAAAAGATATTGCATTATGTGAAGAGGTTATCAAAAAGAATTCATTAACCTTTTATAAAGCTTTCTCAAAAATCAATGATAAGAGAAAAAGAGAGGCAGTCTATGCTGTATATGCATTTTGTAGATATGCAGATGATTTAATCGATGAGAATCAAGACTTAGAAGGGTTGATGCAATTAAAGATTGATCTTGACCACTATGTTCAAGGAAGAACACCGGATCAATTTTTCTTTCGAGCACTCAAAAACACGACAAAAGATTACTATCCAAAACATTATGACTATTCACCCTTCTATGACATGATTAAAGGTCAAGAGATGGATGCTCATTTTAAGGAAATTAAAACAGAAAAAGAGTTGCTCAGTTATTGTTACTATGTTGCTGGTTCTGTTGGACTTATGCTGACACCGATTCTTTCTAAACAACACAAATTGTTAACTGAATTTGCTGTAACCCTGGGTTATGCGATGCAAATAACTAATATCTTAAGAGATATTGGTGAAGATTATGAAAGGGGTAGAGTTTACCTACCAACTGATCTTTTGAAACAAGCAAATTATTCAAACGAACAATTGTCTCATGGTATCATAAATAGTGAATTTATAAATATGTTTGAACATTTGGCCAAGAAAGCAGAAAACTATTACAAAAGAGTTTTAGTTGATCTCTACTTATTTCCAAATGATGTCAAAGTACCGCTTGGGTTGGCTATCATCTTATATCGAGAGATTATTCAAGTTTGTAGAGAAAACAAGTACGATGTATTCACAAAAAAGAATTTTGTAACAGATGAAAGAAAAGAAAAACTGATCAAAACATATTTAAAATCTTTAAAGTGAGGTTTGTAACATGTTAAATGTATGGGGTTTAGTCGCATCGTATCTTTTAATTTTCCTGATTATTGGGATATCTACCGTTTTACAAAAAAATGAAGTCCTTGGTGACGAAGGTGCGCGAAAGTTCATTCATATTGGTGTTTCCAATTGGTGGATTTTAGCGATGATCTTCTTTGTTGATGAGCATGCGGTTTGGTATGCTGTGATTGCACCATTCACTTTTATCGTACTCAATTATTTGTCATATCGTTTAAATATACTTAAAGCGATGGAACGCGGAGGAAAAGGGAATTTAGGCACTGTATATTTCCCAATTTCATTATTAATTCTCGTTATTTTGACATTTGGTGTTACCCAAAATCCATGGATAGGTGCTGTCGGTATCTTGGTCATGGGGTATGGTGATGGTCTTGCAGCTGTTATTGGAACAGCCTATGGTAAACACAAACTAGCTTTCGGTAAATCGATTGAAGGTTCATTAACCATGTTTATCGTATCGTTTATCATTGTTTTTGGTATCAGTCTTTTTCTAACGTCAATCATCAGTGCAGTCTTCATTGCATTAGGTGTAGCAATCGTTGCTACTGTTGTTGAACTTTTGACACCTAAAGGATTAGATAATTTATCAGTACCTTTAAGTTCTTCTCTCATTTTCTATTTACTACTACTTGTTCTATAGAGGTGTTTTATGATTTTAGATTTGGTTATTGGTTTGAGTATAAGTTTAGTGATTGCTGGATTAGCATATCTAAAAAAATCGCTTAATCTAAGCGGTTTTTATACAGCTACTCTACTAGGTACAATCATCTATACTTTTGGTGGTATTGTTGTTTGGGGATCTCTCATTGCTTTTTTCATTTCATCATCCTTAATCACAAAGATATCAGAAAAAAGCGAGAAGAAGTTAAGCAAAGGTAGAAATTATATTCAAGTATTAGCCAATGGTTTAGTCGCTGCTATTTTCTCAATCATTTATTATTTTCTGCAGATGGAAATCTTTTTACTCGCAGCCGTTGTTTCCATAGCAACGTCCAATTCAGATACATGGGCTTCTGAAATAGGTTCATTATCGAGAGGTAAAACATTTTATATACTAAACTTTAAATTAGCACCTAAAGGTGTATCAGGAGCTATTTCAGGATTGGGAACATTTGCATCAGTCATCGGTTCATTATTCATTGCAGGTGTCTTTATCGGCCTTTATGCGCTTGTTTATGGTTTAGGATTTGATGATGTTTTGATTTTTGGTGGTATCATCACAATCTGTGGTTTTTTAGGCAATTTAATTGATTCTTATTTAGGTGGATCACTTCAAGCAAAATATCGTGGTATTGATACAGGTACTTATACAGAGAAAAGATGGCTTCCTAATGAAAAAGTCATTTTAGCTTCTGGCTTAGCGTTGATCACCAATGATGCAGTCAATTTATTGTCTGGACTAGCAGCATCGTTGATCACATTTATTTTCTTTATATAATATGAACCAACATCGGATTAATCATTTAAAACCCGGATGGAATCAGAAGGGATCATACGTACTCTATTGGATGCAGCAATCTCAACGTGTCCACTATAATCATGCACTCATGCATGCAATCGAACTTGCGAATGATCATGATTTGCCAGTTGTTGTTTTTTTCGGTTTAACATCAAACTATCCTTTAGCTAATGCAAGACACTATCAGTTTATGCTAGAAGGATTAAAAGAAGTCAAAGAACTTTTAACAAAACTTCATATTCATTTTGTTTTTAGAATCATTAGTCCTGAAGTTGGTGTGATGCATTATTTGAAAAACACTTCTTTTTTAGTGATGGATTATGGTTACTTAAAACATCAAAAACAATGGAGAAAATTTGTTTTAGATGAATCGATCAAAGAAGATTTAGCATGTGGTATTGATTTAGTCGATACAGATGTGATTGTTCCAGTTCGATATGCATCACAAAAGGCTGAATATGGGGCTTATACATTACGACCTAAATTGACGAAGATTTATCGTGATTTTAGAGATTTTAAGACCTTACCAGTTGTTGCATGCAAAAAAGAAATCAGTCTGCCATCTGATGATGATTTACATGACATCGAAAAATTAATCTATCAATTACCTATTGATCATAGCATAGAAGCTTCACCCATCTATCGCGGTGGTTATCTTCAAGCAAGTCAAACGTTTTCAACCTTTTTAATGGAAAAAGCAAATCACTACAATGAGAGCAATGATCCATCCAAGGGTTTGACATCCAAAATGTCAATGTATCTTCATTTTGGGCAGATATCGAGTTTAGAACTATTAGAACGACTTTTTCTTGCCCAAGCACAAGGTCATATTCAAGGGGAATCCTTTGATCAATATCTTGAGCAGCTTTTAATCAGAAGAGAGTTAGCATTTAATTTTGTAACCTATCAAAAAGGTTATGATCAGTTTGAAACGATGACTGAACCTTGGGCATATCAAACCATGAAGGCACATGAATATGATTTTAGACCTTATCTTTATGAGATCGAAGATTATATCAGTTTTAAAACACATGATTCCTATTTTAATGCAGCCATGATAGAAATGGTTAAAACTGGATATATGCACAACTATATGCGTATGTATTGGGCTAAAAAGATTATAGAATGGAGTCCGAATTATCACAAAGCGTTTGAAACGATTAAGTTTTTAAATGATACGTATTTTATTGACGGTAGAGATCCTAATTCATATGCAGGTATCGCGTGGTGTTTTGGCAAACATGACCGGGCATGGACAGAAAGAGATATCTTTGGTAAACTGCGCTATATGAATGATAAAGGACTTGCCAGAAAGTTTGACATTGAAGTTTATGTATCACAAATGACGCGTTATTTAGGATAAATGTTTTTCATAAGTACTTCAAGAAAAGTCTCGTAAAACCTTGTTAAATCATAGATTTAGTTGTAATATAAGGATAAAGAGCAGTAGCAGAATGAGTTACGCAACAAGAGATATCTCTCTGGTTGCGTTTTTTGTTTCTAAAAAGCTATAAATTAGGAGGAGTATGTATGCGAAAATTTTTGATGATTTTGGCCTTTTTGTTTCTCGCTTTTGGTATTGCCTCATGTACCGGAGCACAAAACATTACGGTAACATTTGAAGAGAATGGTGGTGAAGCAGTCGAAGATATCATCATAAGTATTAATTCAACCAGCATTAATCTTCCCACACCTGTGCGTGAAGGTTATACGTTTGATGGATGGTACTTGAGTGATGATTTCACGCAACCCTTTACCATTGCAGCACTTTTAACACAAACGGGTTCTGTGACGCTTTATGCGAAATGGAGTGAAAATGTTACACAATATACCATCACCTTTGAGGTGAATGGTGGTAGTGCGGTAGCTGCGATTACACAAGCATCAGGAACCACTGTTACAGCACCAACAGATCCGACAAAATCAGGATTTAATTTTGGTGGATGGTACAGCGATGCTGCGTTAACAACAGCTTATACGTTTGGCACAATGCCCGCTGAAAATATTACACTATATGCCAAGTGGGTTGAAATTGTTACCACTCAAACAATAACTTTTGACTCGAATGGTGGCAGCGCAGTAGCAGCATTAGTAGCTAACATAGGCAGTGCTATCACGGCTCCAACTGCGCCTACTAAGACTGGCTATACGTTTGCTGGATGGTATTCAGATCAAGCACTTGCAACCGTTTATACTTTCACAACGATGCCAGCTGATGCGCTGACGCTTTATGCAAAATGGACGATCAATCAATATACAATCACCTTTGATGCTAATGGTGGTACTGCAGTAGCTCAGATCACTCAGGATTTCAATACGGCAGTCGTTGCTCCAACAGCTCCAACCAAAGATGGTTACACATTTGCTGGATGGTATTCCGATCAAGCACTTGCAACCGCTTATACGTTTGGCACAATGCCAGCACAAAATATCACACTATATGCGAAGTGGACCATCAACCAGTACACGATCACCTTTGATGCTAATGGTGGTACTGCAGTAGTTGCGATCACACAAGATTTCAATACAGCAGTCGTAGCTCCAACAGCTCCAACCAAAGATGGTTACACATTTGCTGGATGGTATTCCGATCAAGCACTTGCAACCGCTTATACGTTTGGCACAATGCCAGCACAAAATATCACACTATATGCGAAGTGGACCATCAACCAGTACACGATCACCTTTGATGCTAATGGTGGTACTGCAGTAGTTGCGATCACACAAGATTTCAATACAGCAGTAGTTACACCGACAGCACCAACCAAAGATGGTCACACATTTGCTGGATGGTATTCTGATATTGCACTCACAACAGCGTATACATTCGCAACAATGCCAGCACAAAACATCACACTTTATGCAAAATGGGATGTTATCACATATACCATTACGTTCTTAAATGCTGATGGTCAATCCCCACTTGAATTACCTTCTGGTGCGACCATCACCTTACCAACACCAACCAAAGAAGGTTATGAATTCCATGGTTGGTATGAAGATGAATACTTTATTACCGAATTCACAGGTACCACAATGCCAGCTGAAGATTTCAGTGTTTATGCGAAATGGTTACCAGCGAAATACCTCGTTCACTACAATACAGATGGTGGCACAGTAATTGATGATGCTTGGGGTATTTACACCTTTGAAATTCCAGTACCTAATAATGATCCTTATAAAGAAGATTATATGTTTGTTGGTTGGTATTTAGATGTCACATTGACAACACCTTACGATGATCAAATGATGCCAGCAAGCGAAATTACACTTTATGCAAAATATGTAGCAGATACAGCAACCTTATCAATTGCTGAAGTCTTACAATATCAACCAGGTCATGTTAAGGTTAGTGGGACCATTGTTTATACATTCCCAACAGGACAACCTGGATATTATGTTTCTGACGGAACTGGAATCATTTTCGTTTTAGCACCTGCTGATTTACCTGTAGGTACAATGATTGAATTTGAAGCTGATTTTGGTTTATTTGAATATACACCACAATTAACGAATCAAATGAATCGTAACATTTTGACAGAAGGTACTCCAGAAACACTCGTATTTAATGAAATGCCGATATCTACGATTGTTCATGCAGATACTGATGATATGTCTATGATGGGTGTCCCTGTTATCCTTCAAGGTGTCATTACGACTGAAGCAGGAAGATTCTATCTTGTTGAACCAGGTACTGGTGAAAGAGTCGTTATTAATCCTAAATCAATTGATATGATGAGCAATCCATTTATTGGTCATGTTGGCGACACGATGAGCATTCAAGCTATTATTCATGGCTATGATTCGATGATGCATGAATGGCATGTCGTTTATGAAGATGCTGTTCCAGCTGAAGTTATCACTTTAACTGATCAAGAAAAAGTAGATGCGCTACTCTTATTTGCTCAATCCATGTTAGATGGTGAAACATTTAACTCATATCAAGTACTTGAATTACCAGTACTTGATCCTGTTTATGGAGCTACTTTAGCCTTTACAACAATCGGCGATAACGCAGCATATTTCAATCCAACAACAGGTGAATTCTTAGATACAACTGTTGAATTATCTATTACGATTCGTTTAACTGTGACATTAAATGCAGCTAATGGTCAAGTAGATATGGTGATTACCTTAGCACCTGTTGAAGTACTTACAATCAGTGAATTCTTATTATTAAGTGACGGTTCATTTGGCGTTGTAGAAGGTATCGTCATCTTCAGTATGGAAGATATGGGTATAATGATTCTTGCAGATAGCACAGGAGCATTACTTCCAGTGGAAACGATGGATTTTGCAAATGTTGGCGATCTCATCATTGTTCAAGGACATCATTATAACATGATGGGATTAACGATACTTGGTGGATATGAAAACACCATTGTTGAAGTTGTTTCAACTGATCATCCTAATCCACTTGTACCGATTGAAGCTAATGTCGAACAATATGTTTCACTCGATCCAATGAATTCAATTTACTGGGGTCGCTACTTTGAAGTGACTGGCCAATTGTTATGGGATGATATGAAACATTCATACATCTTAACAGATGGCGAAAATACAATGCCAGTCTTTGTTTTCGCTCCAGAACTTTATGAAATGCTTGGCCAATTCACAGGTTTTGAGTTATCACTAAGAGGATTTGCATTACCAAATTTTGATGAAGATGAAGGATTCTTAATGTTTGTCTTCAGCGGATTAATTGAAGATATTGTGTTTAACTACACAAACCAAGAATTAGCTGATATGGTCAGCTTAATGTTGAAAGAATATTTAGAAAGTGAAAGTTATATTCCAGGACAAACATTGGATTTACCAACAGAACATCCAGTGTTACCAGTTACTGTCGTTTATGAAGTGATTGTTGCTGATCAAACCAAAGTTATTGAAGGTGTCATCGATCCAACCATCACAGAAGCAACTACAATCACTGTAACAGCAGTTATTACTGTACATGACGCAACAGCAACAGTATCAATCATTTTGAATGTTGTTCCTATCGATATTATGACGATCAGTGATTTTATTCAATTGACTGATCAAGATATGCATTACATACAAGCTGTCATTCTATATATTGATGATGAAACAGGTATGATGATTGTTGCAGATGCCACGGGTATGATTATGTCAGCATCCAATGATCCAAGCTTAAGTGTTGGTGATGAAGTTGTTTTATATGGTCAATTATACTTTACGGAAGGTATGACACTGATTTCAAATGATCCCGATGAAATTGTTTTCCAAGTGATTGCTACCAATCAGGATACACCACTCATACCATTAGTCTTTACGACGGGTGAACTTTACAATCAAGATCAAACGATGTATCCTTGGTTAGTACATGTTCAGATTTTAGGTACTCTAAGAGTCCATGACACAATAGAAGGTCCACAGTATTATCTTGAAGATGGATTTAATACAGTACCAATCTTTATGATTACAGATATCGATTCATCGCAACTCTCTGGTAATGTAGACCAAGAAGTTAGAGTTACAGGTATCTGGATGAATACGGATGAAACTGAAGGTATGAGAGTTCTTATCTTCTTAGATCGTCCAGGTGATGTCGGTCCGATGTTCACGGATGCTGAACTGGCAACTTATTTAGCTGATAAATTGGAAGATATGTATTTTGATCGCATTTTAAGACCAGGTTCAACACAATTACTTCCAACGGATTATCCACCATTTCCAGTGAGCATTGTTTATGAAGTATTAGGTGTTCATGCATCACTTTATGATCTAACAACAGGTGTCATCTCAGATACGATTACTGAACATACAGAAATCGGAATTAGAGCAACCATTACGGTTGGAGTAGAAACAGCGATAGCTGAATTTACATTTGTGATTGAACCGATTGTTACATCAACGGTTGCTGAATTCTTAGCTGGTGCTGAAAATGAACAATTTACAGTTCGAGGTATCGTAGTCTTAACACAATTTGGTGATGGACCGATGATGATTGCAGATGATACAGGTCTCATGTTTATTGTTAAAGCATTACCTGTTGAAATCGGCGATGAAATCATTGTTACAGGTATTGTAACGATTGAAGAAGGCATTAAATTGATGTGGGATTATGAAACAACTGTTTTAGATGAAATATTGTCTCATGGACTTCCTTCACCATTGGTTGCTGAAAGTTTAACGATTGCACAATTAAATGCGATCGATATGACAGATACAACAAATTGGGGACGCTACATTGAAACTGTAGGTATTTCTGAATATGAAGACTATTCGTTCTATCCAATGCTTTATATGGAAACTGACTATTCAGAATCGATTCCTTACATGCCTGCTTACATATTCAACACAATGATGCAAATCGATCAATCACAGTTATATATGTACAGTGGTTTCCGCATTATTGTAAGAGGATTCTTATTCCCAACATTTGATGACGAAGACCCATTTGCACCAGATCGTATGTTGATGATACCGACAGAAGAAGATATTACCATAGGATATACAACAGATCAGGAAAAGATGGATGCACTGATTGCCATGGGTGAACAACAACTTGAAAACCAGATTTTCCGTCCAGGTGATGATCTACAATTACCAGAAGAAATGCCTGTTATAGATGCAACCTTTGTTTGGGCATTTGTGGGTGATGTTAGTCTTGTGTACGATGAAGTCAATGATGTTTTCTTAGATGTCACAATGCAAGTTGTTATCCAATTAGAGGCTACTGTGACGATTGGTTCATTGACACAAACAGTCATCTTTGATCTAACAGTTGCACCATATCCACTTATTATGATTGAAGATTTCTATGGATTACAAGAAAACCAATTTGGTAAACTTGAAGTCATTGTTGCGAGAGAATTAAATTATGGCGAATACATCTTACAAGAACCTTCTAGCTTACTCTATTTGCGTGCCATTAATTTCTATGATTTAGTTATCGGAGACCGCATCGTTATCTTTGGTCAAAAAACAGATAATATGGGTTTCATCAGTATTGATGGATGGGATGATCGTTCTTATGTCCAAGTGATGAGTTCAGGTCTTCCTGATGCATTTATCACTACAACAGGATATCTTGATGAACGTGCATCACATTCAAATGAAATCATGAATTTGATGTATTATTACGAAGTTGATGGTCACTTATATTATGATTCATATACAGGTGATTTCTACTTAACAGATGGTGTTAACACCATGGCTTTATTTATGGAAAACTTAGATATATATACCATTGTTGAATCGTTTATTGATCAAAACGTAAGAATTAGATTCATGACATATGAGTATTGGTGGACAAACCAAGGTGACTTATGGACAGGTTATGTTCTTGATGAACCTAATGCCATTCAAGGTGTTACGTATACGGATGCTGAAATCGCTGATTTTATGAAACTTTATGCGATGAACGTCCTAGATTTAAAATATAAAGATGGATTAAGTTATGTATTACCACTTGTTAATCCATATTTTGGTGGTACGTACAGTTATCAGGTAGCTACAGGTTATGAAACATTAGCAAGCATTTCTGGTGATGAAATTACATTTACAGAAAATGCGAATGAGTATGCAATTGTTGTTGACATTACCGTTACGTATGGATTGGTTGAGATTACAGTACCTTATGAAATGACAGTTTATCCATATGATTCCTATGTGCCACTCTTTGTTCCTGGTTCAGAAGGCGCTTTGCCACTTGTAACGGGTGTTCCACCAGTAGGTGAGTTTGCAGGTTTATACATTTATCGTATTGACCGTGCAACAAACTGGGGTGGTGGTGATGATATGGTCGTTGATCTCTATCTACCAGATCCTTATCAAGTAGGTGCTGAATACTACATGCTTCAATATTATGATGATCTTACGTCAGCATGGATTACGATGGAAGATGGCTATGGACCTATTCAAAGTTATTGGGATAATTTCAGTATTGTTTTAAATGGTTCGATGTTACTTCGTGCCATTACAGACACAGGAGCTGTATCTAATACAGTTGATGTTGAATATACAGAAATTGATACATACTTTACTGGTTATGGTTTAGATATGGGCATGTGGATTACAGGCGTTATGATGCCGTTTGTTGGTTATGGACTTGAACTTGATGAAGTTGGAATCTTTGAATTATATACCAATGATCAGGTTTTTGGAGCATATACAGTACAATGGTATCGCGTCAATCCTTATACGTTTGATGAAGTAGCAATTCCTGGAGCAAACAGCCATACCTATATTACAACACCAGAAGATATTGGATATTTCTTGATTGTTGAAGTCAAAGCTGATGAAGTAAATGCTGGTGGTATGATGCGTATCTTAGTTGATGAAACAACGAAGATCTTCAACGAAAGTTTTATTAACAATGTAACTAATACAGGTTTTGATATTGGATTCAGTTATGAAATGAGTCTTTCTGATATTGAATTAATGATGATGATCTTTGATGCAAGAGGTAATCAACTTATACCAAATGCCATCACTGCAACATCAACACCATTTGTTTATCATGTTGATTTAGATCTAGCAGGTCATCAAAATTTCAGTATCTCTATTCAAAATAATGAAATGATTGCAGGCGTTCAAGATGAATTCCATATGATGCCAGGTTTCTACATTGAAATATTTGAATGGTAATCCTTAAGGATTAAGGACAAACCCCACGATTTGTGGGGTTTTTTCTTACATCTTTCTTATATACTTCATACCTTTCTATAAAAATATGATATGATGATGATTGATAAAGGGGTATTAACATGACATCTTCTACACAAACTCATCTCATATCAATTATCATCTTGATTTTGCTCTATGTTAGTATTAAACAACAATCAAGATCGGTTCAACAACAAAACAGGTACTATTTAGCGCTTGTTGTTTTAAATGTCATGGTCATGATTTTTAAGATTGCGATGGACTATACGAGTGGTTATACAACGGGTTTAGAAGAAGTGATCTTAAAGACATCTACTGCTCTTTATTATATGACTTCAGTTGTGGTTGTATTGCATTGGCTATTATATTTACATCATTTGCTGAAAGGAAAAACCTTTTATAGAAGAGTACTACTTATTGCTTATGCACCTTTTTTAATCATGTCCTTTGTATCGATAGCACTTTCTGCGTTTGGGCTTCCCGTCATGTATACGATTAAATCGGGCGGTGGTATAGAAAGACATATCATGTATAGTGCAATCATCTTTACTGAGTATTTAATTATGATAGGTTCGGTTTTCTATGTCATATGGAATAAGAACAAAATCTCAAAGTTCGAATATATCACACTCATTGCATATTTAATGCCGCCTGCAGTTGGTATTGTTTTAAATGAAGTGTTTACGAATGTTGATCTCATATGGCCATCAATGACAGTCTCTTTAGTGATGGTTTATACCAACATTCAATCACGCATGTCAAATACGGATCCGCTCACCGGTGTATTTAATAGAAGAGAATATGAAAAGCATGTTCAGGCATTAGCGAATCAAAAAAATTTACATAAAAAAGTGTGTGCAATCATGATTGATATTGATAATTTTAAAAAGATCAATGATGAAGAAAGCCATCTCATCGGTGATCAAGCATTGATTGATGTCAGTCAGATTTTGCAAAAAAGTGTTCGTAAAAATGACTTTATTGCACGTATTGGTGGTGACGAATTTTGTATTATGATTGAATCTGAACAAATTGAAGCACTTCACCACATCGTCAATCGTATCAATGAACAGATGCATCAATTCAATAAAACACGTGAGGGTAAAAATATAAGACTTTCGATGGGGTATGGGATATATGATGCCGTATATCACAAAGATTTTAGAGCATTCTTTGAAAAATTGGATCGTTTGATGTATGATGACAAATTGTCATCAAAACAAACTGAATCACAACAAATGGGGTAAACCACCCCATTTTTTCTTATTTAAAGACTTATTTATAATGTTTTATAACATTGTTTGACTATCTTCCAAAAATCCATATAATGAAGGTGAAAATGACGTTTTAGGGAGTTTTGTAGATGAAAATAAACGTAAGATTAAAACCAGGTGATCATTCACCTTTATCAAAAATAAAAAAGGGCACACGTGCCAAAGTAATCAAGATCAATACCGTCGACAAAGCATTACGTAGACGGCTTTTAGATATGGGCATTACCGAAGGTGTTCAAGTTAAAATTAAAAAGATTGCACCACTTGGAGATCCAATTGATATCGAGCTTAGAGGTTATGAGCTCTGTTTAAGAAAAGCGGATTTAGAAATGATTGAAGTCGAGGTGATTTCATGAGAATCGCTTTAGTTGGAAATCAGAATTCTGGGAAGACCACACTTTTTAATTTATTAACAGGAACAAATCAAAAAGTAGGAAACTGGCCAGGAGTTACCATTGAAAGAAAAGTAGGGATTATAAGAAATACGGATTTTGAAATTATTGACTTACCAGGCATCTATTCATTATCACCTTATAGTTTAGAAGAGAATATATCACGAAGATTCTTATTTGAAGAACACATCGATCTCATTTTAAATATTATCGATGCAACATCAATTGAACGAAGTCTTTATTTAACGACACAATTACTCGAGTTAAAAATTCCTGTCATTATTGCATTAAACATGATGGATATTGCAGATAAGAGAGGAATTAAGTTTGATTTAGCAACACTTGAAAAAAGATTAGATACGACGATTTTACCGATTTCAGCCTTAAAGAAAACCAATGTTTTTAATCTCATTCAAACGATTAAACAAGGTGATTACAGAAGAAACTTATATCAACATATCTATGACCACGATTTAGAAGAAGCCATTTCAAAATTAGAACCTATTGTAGATACGAAACATTCACGCTTCTTAGCAATCAAGATGATTGAAAAAGATATCTTATTTGAAAACTATCGTAGTGACTCTGTTGATTTCATTGTCGATGAAATTGAAAAGAAGTATTTTAGAGATATGGAACAGATCATTGCTGATGAGAGATATCGGTATATCGAATATGTTAGAGATGAAGCGGTTGAAGCGAAAAAAGATTTAATGACGATCACTGATCGTCTTGATAATATTTTTTTGAATCGATACTTAGCTATTCCGATCTTTATGGTAGTTATGTTTGCCATCTATTACTTAGCAGCAGGTCCTGTTGGTGGATGGACGGTTGATATGGTAGGGATGGGTGTTGGTTATGTCTCTGAATGGATGACTGTTTTCTTAGGAAATGTTGGAGCTTCAGCCTGGTCGATTTCACTTGTTGTCGATGGTATGATTGCAGGTATTGGAGCTATTTTAAATTTCTTACCACAACTTATTATTCTATTCCTGTTAATTTCATTACTTGAAACAACAGGTTACATGGCAAGAATTGCCTTTTTCTTAGATCGTATTTTTCAGAAGGTTGGGTTGTCTGGTAAATCACTTATCCCCTTTATTGTAGGTTCAGGATGTAGTGTTCCAGCAATTATGTCAGCGCGAACAATTAATGATGAGACAGAGAAAAAAATGACGATTATGCTAACGCCATTTATTCCGTGTAGTGCTAAACTTCCGATTGTCACTTTGTTTGCTGGTTATTTTTTTGGTGATCGTTCTGGAATGGTTGCAGCTTCACTATATTTTTTAGCAATCATCATTATATTAACATCAGCCTATGTCATGAAGAATATTCTATTTAAGGGGAAAACTTCAAGTTTTATCTTAGAATTACCAGAGTATAAATTGCCAAGTTTTAAATATATTTTATTTGATGTAGCATCTAAGGCATGGGCATTCATTTTACATGCTGGATCTGTCATTTTAATTGCATCGGTGATCATATGGTTTTTCCTATCTTTTAACTTTAGAATGACCTATGGGGTTGCCATTGATGAATCCATGTTAGCATGGTTTGGAAGACTTATTTCCTGGATTTTCTATCCGATGTTAGGTGAGATGTCCTGGGCAGCAAGCATCTCAGCCATTCAAGGTTTAGTTGCCAAAGAACAAGTTGTTGGATCACTGGCAATCATTGCTGGTTACTCATCTGATATCTCAGAGGGAAGATTGATTTTTAATAGTGGTATATTTGGCTTCTTTACGGCATCTTCCGCATATGCATTTATGGTTTTCAATTTATTTTCTGCACCTTGTTTTGGGGCTATTGGCGCGATGCGTCAAGAGCTTGGGACAACCAAAAGAATGTGGAAAGCTGTCCTATTCCAAACAGGTTTAGCATGGATATTAGCTGTCTTAGTTTTCCAAATTGGACGCTTGATTGAGGTGATCTTATGACGCTTGCTGATCTCATTATTTTAGTTATTGTTGTAGGCATTGTAGCATTCATCTTATTTAATCAGTTTAAGAAAAAAGACGAAGGTGTTTGTGTGCGTTGTTCCTATGCAAAAACATGTTCAAAAGATGATTGTTTTCCAACAAAAAAGAGCGAATGATTTCGCTCTTTTATTTACTCGTTTGATTGATGAACAACAACTTGAGGAAATGGAATCTCAATATCATTTGCATCAAGCAATTCTTTGATCCGTTTACGGATAGCACGCTCTACTGCATAATGCTGTTCATTCAAAGTTTTACAGATCACACGCATATCAACACTGCTGGAATTAAGATTGGTAACACCGATACATGTAGGGTCTTCAACGATTTCTGGAAAGTTTTGTCTTAATTTAGGAAGTTCAAGATTTAAAAGCTCAATTGTTTTTTCCATATCTTCTTTATAAGCAATTCCAAAATCTACAATACCCATTGATAAATCTTTGGAGAAGTTAATGAGTGATGATATTTCGCCATTAGCTAAGATAAGAATTTCATTTTTCCAATTTTTTATTTTTGTTGTTTTTAATCCGATATCTACAACTTCACCTTTGAATCCTTTAACTTCAACCTTGTCACCAACATCGAAATGATGTTCAAAGATAATGAAGAATCCGGCAATGATATCATTGATTAACTTTTGCGCACCGAGACCAACAACTAAACCTAAGATACCAAGACCAGCGAGCGCTGGGCCAACGTTGACACCCCAAATAGCTAAAATAATAATGATAGATGCAATACTCACAGTGTATTTAATAATGCTTCTAATCACTCTGGAAACTGTTTTTTTCCGTCTTTGATTGGGACCTTCTTTATTTTCTATACGCTTCAACGTGATTTTGCTAATTCTGAGAATGAGCATCGCAATGAAAATCACAACCGCAGTAGAGATCATTAATCCAATCGATGCGTTTAAAAGTTCGATAAGTTGGTCACTCACGCCTGTAAGATAAGTTAATAAGTCGTATTCCCAAATGTATAAAATAAATACTATCGATCCAAGAAGGAGAACAAACGAGAAGATATAGCTTAATATAACAATACCTTTCTTCAGTGAATCTTCTTTTCTTTTAATCCATCGATTTTCGATGATCAATATCATTATAAGTAAAATAATAGTTGCTGCTGTAAGTCCAATATTGAGACCTGTCGAAGCAAAAAACAGAGATAAATTCATATGATATGCTCCTTTCATCTTTTTATATTATACCATAATTTGACACCATTTTTGGAGTGGGGTGGGTCCATATCAAGATTTACATACAAAATTAGTAATATCATTTAAAAATGATGTGAAAAGTGTTAAAATGTATTTGCATTTTGGAAAGGTGGGTCATACATGGAAAAAGATCACCAGCTCACACCCTTTTTTACCAAACTTGCCGAGTATGCGGATAGTGGTACGGTTTCACATGACGTACCTGGACATAAACTCGGTCAAATTCCAAATGAACTTTTAGATTATGCAGGACCGAAATTATTTAAGTTGGATGCGAATGCACCACGAGGCCTTGATAATTTAAATCGTCCAACAGGTGTGATCAAGGAAGCAGCAGAACTGATGGCTGATGCGTTTGGCGCAGAAAAAGCTTACTTTTTAACCGGCGGGACAACCATGGGTATATTAGCCATGATTATGAGTGTGTGCCGCGCTAAAGAAAAAATTATACTCCCAAGAAATGTTCATAAATCAGCGATTAACGCACTTATATTAAGTGGTGCTGTTCCAATTTTTATTCAACCTCAAATCGATGAAGAATTAGGAATTGCCAATCACACAGAGTTTTCTGAAGTTGAAAAAGCGATTTTAGAAAATCCAGAAGCTAAAGCCGTTTTCGTAATCAATCCAACCTATTTCGGAGTTGCTAGTGATTTAAAAAGGATTGTTGATTTAGCTCACGAAAAAGACATGATGGTTTTAGTGGATGAAGCTCACGGATCACATCTTCCATTTTCAGATTTATTACCATTAAGTTCGATGGAAGCAGGAGCTGATATGAGCTCATGCTCACTCCATAAAACGGTAGGTTCATTAACACAATCATCGATTCTCATCACACAAGGACCTATGGTTGATCATTTGAGATTAAGATCAACGATCAATATGATACAATCGACTTCACCATCAAGCTTACTTTTAGCAAGCTTAGATGTTGCAAGAAAACATATATATTTTGAGGGACCCAAAGAGATTCCTGTTTTGATTGAGATGGCAAGAAAAGCCAGAGAAAGAATTAATCTGATTCCAGGATTAAGGGCTGCTGATGATCAATACTTTGTTAGAAACAGATCATTTGACTATGATGAAACGAAGATTCTAGTTAAAGTCTCCGATTTAGGGATTAGCGGATTTGATGTTTATAAAGAACTTTTTGATGAGCATCATATACAGCTTGAATTAGCAGAAACGCATCTCGTCTTAGCTGTTTTATCAGTTGGGACAAAACAAAAAGATTTAGATGCATTAGTAGAAGCTTTAGAAAAACTTGCAGAAAAATACAGAGCTTATCATTTACCACCACTTGAACATAAGATTAAGGTGACATTGCCAGAAGCTTACACGAGACCTCGTGAAGCGTATCATGCACCTAAAAAGATCGTACCTTTGAACCAAGCGGTAGATGAAATTGCAGCTGAGTCGATCATGATATATCCACCAGGTATTCCTATTGTTATTCCTGGTGAAATCATCGGACAAGATATTTTAGATGACTTAGAGTTTTACCAGCGTAGCGGTTCAGTTATCTTAAGTGATACTGAAGGTGGTTACATTAAAATAATTGATAAAGAATATTGGGAAAAGTGGAGCGAAGTATATGAAGATGAATAAAGTGGATTTATCATTCCAAAGTTGTAAGAGCACGTATGAAGAAGCAGATGTTGTGATTTTTAGTGTCCCTATGGATGCGACAACATCCTTTAGACCAGGGACACGTTTTGCAGGTAATGCGATTCGCGTGGATTCCTTTGGTGTGGAATGGTACTCTCCTTATCGTGAACGTGATTTAAATGAGTTTAAAACAGCAGATATCGGTGATCTCGATTTACCAATAGGTGCTGTAGATGATGCACTTGATATCATCTATAAGACAACAAAACAAATTTTAAACGATGGAAAAACACCAATGATGGTCGGTGGTGAACATTTAGTAAGCTATCCAGTCATTAAAGCCGTGTTTGAAAAATATCCTAACTTGCATATTATTCATTTAGATGCACACACCGATTTAAGAACCGAGTTTTTCGGTAGAGAGTTATCACATGCGACCTTTATGAGACATGTTCATAAGTTTGTTGGTGATGGTAAGATTTATCAGTTCGGTATCAGAAGCGGTGAAAAACCAGAATTCGATTGGGCAAAAGCAGGACATGTTACGATGCGTAAGTTTGATTTTGAAGGACTTGATCAAGTCGTTGAAAAATTGAAAGATGTTCCTGTTTATATTACGATTGATTTAGATGTATTAGATCCATCTGTATTCCCTGGTACAGGAACACCAGAACCAGGGGGGATGCAATATAAAGATCTGCTTTGGGCATTTGATCAATTTGAAAAGTTAAACCATCTCGTAGCTGCAGACTTTGTTGAACTCGCACCGATGCTAGACCCTTCTGGAGCATCAACTGCTGTTGCTGCAAAAACGTTAAGAGAAATGGTTTTAATCCTACAAAAGAATTTAGAAAAAAGATAAATGATGAAGGAATCCTTAAGCGGATTCCTTTTTTTATGCCTTAAAAAAGGAAATGTCTTTGTTTTCACACAATCATTTATTTACAGCCTTATCAAGCCAACAAGTAAATAAAATGTAGTTTATATAAATAGTAAACATTTGGCCATAAGCAAAGCTTTTGAATTAACTTCCTCCATCAAGTATAATGAGAGTGCAAATCAAGGAGGAATGAATCATGTTATTTAAAGACTATGATCCACTAAAGAAGAAGCAACTTCAAATTTTAGATCCCAAAGGTAAAATTGTTAAAGCGGATTTAGAACCAAAATTGGACAAAGAAACGCTTCTTAAAATGTACAAAACGATGGCTTTAGGTCGTGTGGCCGACATCAAAGCACTTCAATATCAACGTCAAGGACGTATGTTAACCTATCCACCAAATAAAGGTCAAGAAGCTGCACAGGTAGGTGCAATGGCTGCACTTGAACCACAAGACTGGTTATCACCTGCATTTAGAGAACTAAATGCAATGTTATACCGCGGTGTGAACTTAGAACAAATCTATCTTTACTGGTATGGTAACGAATGGGGAAATCATTTCGATGAAAGCATTCGTGTTTTACCTGTGAACGTTATTATCGGTTCACAAATCAACCATGGAGCTGGTTTAGCTTACGCATCCAAGGTTTTGAAAAAGAATGAAGTGACGATTGCTACAATTGGTGATGGTGGTACATCTCACGGTGAATTCTATGAAGGTTTAAATTTCGCATCCACATATAATGCACCACTTGTTGTTGTCATTCAAAATAATCAGTATGCGATCTCAACACCACGTGCTAAAGCAACCAAAGCTGAAACATTAGCTCAAAAAGCTGTTGCTTTTGGTATACCCGGTATTCAAGTTGATGGGAATGACGTTTTAGCGATGTATGTTGCTACCAAAGCTGCTGTTGATTATGCAAGAGAAGGCAATGGCCCTGTTCTTATTGAAGCAGTAACCTATCGTTTAGGCGCACATACAACATCTGATGACCCAACAATTTATCGTAAAGATGAAGAAGTGAAAGAATGGGAAGCAAAAGATCCACTCATTCGCTTTAAGAAGTACTTATTAGATAAAGGTTATTGGACAGATGAAGAAGATCAAAAGTTAGAAGAAGAAAATAACGCTTATGTTGGTGAAACATTCAAGAAGGTTGAAAAGTCTGGTGAAGCTGATTTACTTGATATCTTCAAGTACACCTACAAAGAAATGACACCACAGTTAGAAGAACAATATAACTATATGAAAAATTTCTTAAGTGAGAAGGAGGGTAAATAAACATGGCAGTCTTAACATTATTAGAAGCAATTAACCAAGCGCTTGATCAAAAGATGGCAGAAGACCAAAGAGTTGTTGTCTTTGGTGAAGATACCGGTTTTGAAGGTGGCGTGTTTAGAGTGACTGCAGGCCTCCAAAAGAAATATGGCGTTGACCGTGTCTTTGACACACCAATTGCTGAAGCTGCGATTACAGGTAGTGCCATCGGTATGGCAATCAACGGTTTATTACCAGTTGCTGAAATTCAATTTGATGGTTTCATGTTTCCTGGATATACAGAAATGGTTACCCATATGGCAAGATATAGAAATCGTTCAAGAGGTCGTCACGGATTACCTATCGTTGTTAGATTTCCAGTTGGTGGAGGAATCAGAGCGTTAGAACATCACTCTGAATCTGTTGAAACATTATTAGGTCATATTCCTGGTCTAAAGGTTGTTATTCCATCAACACCTTATGATGCGAAAGGATTACTCATCTCTGCGATTGAAGATCCAGATCCCGTTATTTTTATGGAACCAAAACGTATTTATCGTTCAGGTAAACAAGAAGTTCCTGAAGATATGTATCGTATTCCCATCGGAAAAGCGAAAGTTGTTAAAGAAGGTAAAGATGTAACAGTTGTCGCATGGGGTGCGATTGTTAGAGAAGTTGAAAAAGCGATGAAATTGCTTGAAGGCGAAAATATCGATATCGAACTGATTGATTTAAGAACGATTAGCCCAATTGATGAAGAAACGATTATCAATTCTGTCAAAAAGACAGGACGCTTTGTCGTGGTTCAAGAAGCTGTTAAAAGCTATGGACCTGGCTCAGAGCTTATCACACTCGTCAATGAAAAAGCATTTTTACATTTAGAGGCTGCACCAGCACGTGTGACAGGCTTTGACATCACTGTACCACTTCCAAGAGGTGAACATTATCATTTTGTTCAACCAGAAAGAATTGCTGCTGAAATCAAAAAAGTAGCGAAGTTCTAAGGAGGAATTATATGTATCAGTTTAAATTTGCAGATATCGGTGAAGGTATCCATGAAGGTAAAATATTAAAATGGCATTTCAAAGTTGGAGATAAAGTTAAAGAAGGTGAGACTTTAGTTGTTGTTGAAACAGACAAAGTTAATGCTGAACTTCCCTCTCCAGTCGATGGAACCATTGATTCTTTAGGTGCTAAAGAAGGCGAAACCATTCATGTTGGTGAAGTTTTAGTGACCATTAATGATGGTAGTGCATCTGAACCCGTCAAAGAAGAAGTTAAAAAAGAAGAACCAAAGAAAGAAGCAGTTTCAGAAGGAAAAGCAGCACCAGGTGTCATCGGTGAAATTGAAGTTTCTGAAGAAGTGATGGCATCATCATCTGAACATGCTTCATCGAAAAAAGAAGAAACAAACGAAAAAGCACTAGCCACACCAGTCGCAAGACAAATGGCAAAGGATTTAGGTTTAGATATCAACCAGATCAAAGGTAGTGGTGAACTTGGCCGCGTGTTAAAAGAAGACATTCAAAAAGCATATGATGCTAAGAACCAAAAACCTGCAAGTACACAAATCAGTGTACCTAAAGTTACTGTGAGCACACAAGGCGATGTAGAAATCGTTGAAATCACGAAGTTAAGAAAAGCGATTGTTAAGAGCATGACCTTATCCAAACAAGTGATTCCTCATACCGTTTTAATGGATGAAATTATTGTTGATAAACTTGTCGATTTAAGAAATAAGGTAAAAGAACAAGCAGCAGCTCAAGATATCAAACTGACATACATGGCATTTATCATGAAAGCCGTTGTTCTTGCTCTTAAGAAATTCCCATACTTTAATGCATCATTTGATCATGAAAATGATCGTATGATTTTAAAGAAGTTCTACAATATTGGTATGGCTGTAGATACAAAAGATGGCCTGATTGTGCCCAATATCAAAGATGCAGATAAGAAGAGCATCTTAGAACTTGCTAAAGAATTAAGAGACGTTGCTGATCAAACCATCGCACGTACCATTCAATTACCACAACTTCAAAATGCAACCTTCTCAATCACCAATTTTGGTGCAGCTGATATGGCATATGGTACACCGATTATTCCACATCCTGAAGTAGGTATCTTAGGTGTAGGAAAAATTAGTCAAAAACCAGTTGTAATAAACAATGAGATTCAAATTGCATATGTCTTACCGCTATCACTCGCGGTTGATCATCGCGTGATCGATGGTGCCGAAGCAGGAAGATTTTTAAATTACATTAAGTCTTTATTAAATGACCCAATGATGTTACTATTAAGTTGAGGTGATGAATTTGAAGTCATATGACATAATCGTATTAGGTGGCGGACCCGGTGGGTATGTCGCAGCCATTAAGGCAGCACAACTCGGTGGAAAAGTTGCATTGATAGAAAAAGAAGTTGTTGGTGGCATCTGTTTAAATCATGGATGTATTCCAACAAAGACCTTGTTAAAAAATGCGAAGGTATATAAAACGATTAAGCATGCATCAGAATATGGGATAGTGCTTGGTGGTGATGTATCTTTCGATTGGTCACTCATGTTAAAGAGAAAAGATTCAGTTGTTAGAAGATTGACGACAGGTGTATCTGGATTACTTAAGAAGAATGGCGTTGACGTGATTTCAGGCTTTGGTAAGGTTTTATCGGCAACAAAAGTTGAAGTTAATGGTGAAGTTTTTGAAACCAAAAATCTCATTTTAGCTACAGGAGCATCTCCAATCATTCCACCGATTCCAGGTTTAAAGGAAGCGTATGAACATAAGATTGCAGTGACATCAAGAGAGTTACTTGCGATTAAAGACGCACCAAAGAAACTTGTCATTATTGGTGGTGGAGTTATCGGTGTTGAATTTGCGACTATTTTCTCATCTTTAGGCTCTGATGTCACCATCATCGAAAAACTTGATGGCATTATCCCTATGATGGATGATGATATCAGAAGCCAATATCAAAAGATTTTGAAACGTGAAGGCATTAAAATCTTTGTGAATGCTGAAGTTAAAGCAGTCAAAGGAAATGAAGTGACTTATCAAATCGATGGTAAAGATGAAACTGTAACTGCAGATACGATATTAGTATCCGTTGGTATGCGTCCTAATTCAGCTGAACTTGAAGTGCTTAACTTAAAGATGGACCGTGCAGCTGTTGTAACAGATGAGCATCTTGAAACAAGCGTTAAAGGTGTTTATGCGATTGGTGACCTAAATGGTAAATACATGTTAGCGCATGTCGCATCCGCTGAAGGTATTGTAGCTGCTGAATATATCATGGGTAAGAAAGATGCGAGAATGCGTTATGATCGTGTTCCTAATGCCATCTATGGTTCACCTGAAGTGGCCTCTGTTGGTTTAACCGAAAAAGAAGTCAAGGAAAAAGGTATTGCTTATAAGGTTTCGACCTTCCCTCTTCAAGCGAGTGGTAAAGCATTAGCTGATAACGAAAAAGATGGTTTCGTCAAACTGATTGTTTCTGAGAAATATAAAGAGATCTTAGGTGCGCATATTCTATCTTATGGTGCATCTGATCTGATTGCTGAATTAGGTGTTACGATGACATTGGAAGGTACTGCAAATGAAATTGCACACACCATTCATCCACATCCAACACTTTCAGAGATTATTATGGAAGCTGCCCACGGTGCAGTTGATAAACCTATTCACATGTAATAAGAGGACCTTTGGTCCTTTTTTTGTTAAGAAACTATTCCTTTTTTACATCATTGGAGTATACTATAAAAAAGAAAGAAGGTTTACCTATGAAAAACATCATTTTAGGTTTCTTTTTAATTGTCTTATTAGGCATAGGTATCGTCAGAGAACCCATTAAAGAAACAGCTGATTTTATTGCTGGCGCATCAACTGATACGTATGGCACGCAAATCGATTTAATTGCTGGTGTTTCAGATGGCGGTTATTCTGAAGATTCTTTAGGCTCATAGGAGTAAAAATATGACACTCATTGCTGGACTCACCATTTTATGGCTTATTCTTGTTCTTTTACTATCAAAATGGATTAGAAAATTCAATCTCTATCTCTATGGGATTGCTGTGATTGTTGCAGTGATTGCTTTTACTCAAGAAACCAATATTTTCAATATGGGATATGTTGGCTTATCGTTTTTTATTCTCGTAATGTTTGCAAGTTCACTGTCCCAAGGGTTTGTTAAAAAGAAACTCATGGGTAATCGTGCTGAACTCGCTGTGTTCGGATCAATTTTTAGTATCGGTCACGGTTTAAAATATATCGTTTTCGCTATTGATTTTAGTTTCTTATGGCGCGCACCACTCTATTTTTACATCGGTGTTGCTTCCCTAGTTGTTATGCTTCCTTTAGCCATCACATCCTTGATGTTTATCAGAAAGAAAATGAAAGGGAAAACGTGGAAGTTGTTACATAAGTTATCCTATCTCTTTTATGGGGCTGTAGCACTTCATTTGATCTTAATTAATAGTGAAAGATTAATCTTCTATATTGTTGTCTTTAGTTTATATATCATCTACAGAGGTTTGGCGTGGTTACAAGCTAAACAACAAAAAAGTCTAAAAACACATAAAGAGATGAAAAAGGGTCCTGCAACTGCATAACTCTTTTGATTGATATAAAAATGATAATTTGTTGTATAATAGGGGTATAGAAATAGAAAGATTGGAAGTGAACTCTATGAACGTACTATCTTTTTTAAAGCCAACGCATGAAGTTATTTTACTTTATAGTGATGAAACATTAAAAGCAGCTTTAGAGCGCATGACAAAGCACCGCTTCACGTCCATTCCTGTGATCGACAGAGAACATAATTATGTAGGAACGTTAACTGAAGGTGATATTCTTCACTTTGTTCTAAAAAACATCAACTGTCTGAATGAAGATGAGATGCAAAAGCTACATGTTACTGATTTGAAGCGTCACAGAGATTATGAACCCATTAGTGTGAATGCAACAATGCCACTTCTTTTATCAAAAGCTAAGAATGAGAACTTTGTTCCTGTTTTAGATCAAAATGAGAAGTTTATCGGTATTGTTACACGTAAGAAATTAATCGAATATTTCTTCGAACACAACTTCATGGTTTTATAAGTTAACTAAGGTAAAAAGTGACGCTATCAAGCGTCATTTTTTTATCCTCTGACTTCTTTTATTTACGTAAAGATTATGTTAAAATACTTTCAGGGGTTTAAAAGATAAATGAAATACTTATTGATGTACAATCCGGTGAGTGGTAGAAGTAATTTTAAAATTAATTTACCACTGATCAAAAAAATCTTTGATAAATCACATCACACCTTAACCATCTATGAATCAAAAGCAGCTAAAGATTTAGAGAAAGTTGCTTATGAAGAAGCAAATAACTATGATGTTTATCTTGTTGCTGGTGGTGATGGAACAGCCAATGAAGTCTTAAACGGTGTGATGAAATCACCTGTTAAGCCTGCGTTAGGTCTTTTACCAAGCGGTACAGCCAATGATACAGCAGCCATTTTGGGTGTGAATAAAAATATTCGAAGAAGTTTGAAGATTTACATGAATGAAATCCCTGTATTAATTGACGTCAATAAGATCAATAATCAGTATTTCTTTTATACAGCAGCATCAGGTCTTTTAACGCGTGTCAGCTATGATATCTCAAGACGTCATATTAAAAAATATGGGTATTTAGCATATATGATTGCTGCAGTTAAGGATTTATCCAATGAATACCGTTATCCCGTAAGAATTACCTATGATGGAAAAACGGAATCCATGGAATGTGCGATGATTTTGGGTTTGAGTTCAAATCGTGTCGGCGGGATGAGACTGATTAACTTCTCAGAATCACATTTAAATGATGGTTTGTTTGAATTAAGACTCTTTAAGAGAGTTAAATCTTTTTGGCGTTTTAGATTGTTGTCATCATTTATTCGTGGTGGAAAGAAGTTAAGAGAAGATCTTCATTTAGCAAGCAATCGTTTTGTGATTGAAACGAGTTCTAATGTGGATTGGAACGCAGATGGTGAGTTTGCCTGCAAGGGTAGTGTTGTGATTGAAACCGTGAAGGAAGCGTTAAGTATTTTTGCGCATCCCAAGGTTAAGAAAAAGTATTTTTTGCCGAAATAGCTCAGGTGGTAGAGCAGCTGTCTCGTAATCAGCAGGTCGTAGGTTCGAGTCCTATTTTCGGCACCATTGATTATCACGCATCATGTCCTCTATGATGCGATAATTTTTATTCAATGATACATCCGTTTGGTGTATATCGTTATTTTACAACCATATGGCGTACTTGTCAAGAAAAGGAGTGATTTTTAATGTCAGCAGTGAATTTTAACCTTAAGAAAGTAAGAATTGAAAAGGGTGTTACACAAGTTGATTTATCCGAAAAAAGTGGAATAACACAACAACAGATTTCTCGTTATGAAACGGGATCAAGAACACCAACGATAGAAGCCGCAGCTCTCATCGCGAGTGCATTAGGAGTAACATTGGATGAACTCGTTACGATTAGAGAAGTTAAGCAAAAAGTTGCTTCAAAACTAATAGCACTCACAAAGGAGAAGAAGTAATGAGAAAGATTATTGGATCTGAATCAGGTGGTAACTCCAATGTTCTGTTTTATGATGATAACACTTGCGAAAAACGTCTCCAACTACAAATGGTAAATAACAATATTGTGTCACAAAGATTTGAAGTTGAAAAGAGAATAATGAAACAGCTTATGAGTAAAAAGTATGATAATTTGGTTGAAGTTTTAGAAATTAATGATGATTGCATTAAAATGCGTAGTTATCAAGGCAACGTTACTCAATTATATGAAAAGACAAAAGGGAATCCTGAATTTGTTTTAAAATCAATGTTAGGTATTATTGAACTTTTAGAAAAACTGTCAAGCTTATCCCAGCCAATATATCATAGAGATTTAAAACCTAACAATATACTCTTTGATACAGACCACATATTCTATCTTACTGACTTTGGATGTGCACTATCAAGTGAACAAGAAAGAATTACGCCAAAAGATAGAGCAATAGGATCCCTTCATTATCGTGCACCAGAGTATGAGTTTGGTAAAGTAGATAACCTAAATCAGATGGGAGATATTTTTTCAATTGGTAAAATTATATGGAATTTGATTAGAGGTGAGAAAAACTTGGTTTTCCCGTTTAATCTATGGTTTCCTAAAGAATATAATCTCTCAACTTTTTTTCCTGAAAATAATTATATTCCTAAAATTAACGTGTTAATTGCAAAATGTGTTTCAATAAATCCAAAAGATAGACCAACATATAAAGAGTTGATAGCGGATTTGAAGGAAATACTCAACTCGAGTAATATTGTGAGCTTTGAGATACTAGATAATCAAGACATATTAGAAATGAATGCAAAAAATGAGTTAATACGAATTGAGCAAGAGCAGAAAAACATAGATTTGAATAAAATTTTCGTTGATGATTTATCAAAAGTGCTAGATTCTCTAAAAAGTAAATATACTGGTTTAGATATGTTTGATTTACTTCTTAAAGATTTTAATGAAAAGAGAGAAAACATATTCGAGAAAACAAAAATGCCGATAATAGAAAGCAACCTATTATCGGTTAGAAATGGATTTGCAAGTATTAATATTGGTATAACCGGGACACTACTGAGCAATTATCAAAAAGATAAGTTTTCAACAGTAATTGCGGTATCTTTATTTAATATGCCATCAATGATTGGTTGCAAAATACAAATATACTTTGATGAATCATTAATTTTTATGGATATTAGAACTGATCTTGTACCTTATATAGATAAATACACATATAAGAATTTATATCATTTTATCGATAATGAATTTTATAAATACAAAGAATCTATGAAATAATTCAAATATTTATGATTAATGAATTCTTTTAGAAAACACTTTAGAAAATTTGTGATAGCGACTATGTATCTCTTCTATCCCTTCAGAAATATAAATTTCAGTTGTTGATAGTTCAGCATGCCTTAGGAGTTTTTGAACAAGTCTTATATCTTTTGATTCTTGATAAATCATCGTTCCATATGACTTTCTAAATCTATGGGGATGTAGTCTATCAAGTCCTGTTTTTTGTTTCAATCTTCGCATGAAATTTCTAACATCATTCTGATAGTTCATCTGTCTATCTTTCAAGTGATTCCAGAATAAATAAACATCATCGTATTGAAGATCAATAACTTGTCGAATTAAGTCATCACTAAAGTCTGAAAAGGGGATTGGTTCTTTTTTGCCGTTTTTTGTGTGCTCTAAAAAAATAATTTGATTATTTAAATCGATGTTAGGTATTTTTATATCAAGTAGTTCACTAATCCGTAGACCAGTATCTAGTAACATGTAAATCATCAGTTTATATAAAATCGTATTTGAAGTAGCTGCAGGTGATTCCATTGATAAATCGATAAACTTAAAAATACGTTTAAGTTCATTGTCTTGAAAACGTCTGTAAGGTAAAGTGTCTTTTTTCAGAAATGACAAGTTGTAAAAAGTGGTTTCTACTTTGAAGTATCGAAGCACTCTTTTGAGATGTGCCATACGTTTGTTGATTGAGTTATTGCTATTATTGGTTTTTTCTTTATACCAGGTAATCATTCGATAGCCAACATCTTCACTAAGATCTGATGGCTCTGTTAAATTTAGAGCTCTCAGGCATCTCTCCAGGCTTGTGACATGTCCTTCTTCTGAATGAATTGTCCCCCTGGACTTTATAGCCGTTGAGCGTGTATGGTACTTGTTAAGCATTTCGAATAAATTCATATTATTATGTCCTTTCATTTGCAATGAAAGATGCGCATCAATCAATAAAATTATATATCATAAATTTAACAGTAAAACCCACAAAATCTGTGGACAAGTGAGTTGTTCATTATGCGTAATAAAATGCACTTTTTACTATATTATTGTTGCAAAATGAAAAACTGTGTTATAATAAGTGTGTAAAAAGTGATAGAGAGTTTTTTCATTCTATCCCCTCTTCCGAAGAGGTTAGGTGTCTTCTACCGTGTGTAGATAGACTTAGTAAAAGAGACCGCAAAAGGTCTCTTTTTCTTTATATATTTGCATTAAAGTATCGGAGGAATTTTTGTAATCCTTTTCCATCATAAGAGTAAAATCCCGAAGAAACTATCATGAAAGGCTTTCTCACATTAATCATAACAACATAGTTATATTTTTCATAAATTATGTACAGATTGAATTTATCTCTCGTTGTATCTATTGAATCTGATGTGATCTTGATTAATCCCGAAGGATCTTGAAAATCGTTTGAAATCATGTAATCAAGTATGTTATGTATCCAATGCATTCTTTTTAATCTATTTATATCAATTTTATCTGTGACATGATTTTCAGGTTTCCCAACAGCAAACTTTTTAAAACATTTTTCCTCGTCAGTCTCTGGGTTATCATAAGAGTGATATTTAATGATATACTCTTTATAAATTCGAGTTTTTCTAATTTCAGCAACAAAGTAATTCCTTATCGAAATAATTTTAAATCTTTTCGCTGGTTCATTTACAGGTACATCTTTAGTGTGTAATTTCAACATTTATTTTATCCCCCAAATGAAAAAGTTGAAATCAATTCTTGATAATGGGGATGAGTGACTGTAAGATACGTCAAACTTATTAAAAATATGACGTATCAATCTCATTTTTGCATCACTTGTGCGAAGTCCTCTATGATAATATGTAATAGATCCTGCTATAACATCAGCAATTTGTATCAATGTATGCTCTTTTGAATTTGCGGTTGTTGTAATTAATCTTTCCCATCCGTGAGTGTAGTTTTCTAAAAATCTGCCGATCCTTGGTATTTCTTGGTGTGATTGACTATCCTTGTAGTCAATTAAAACATGAAAAGAATCGAAAATATTTGAAAAATCATCAATTATTTTTTTGAACAATAAATAATACATTTTATGATACCACTCGTTATAATCTGTCTGTATATTGTTCTTATCTTTTGTAAATATAGCTCTAATACCTAAATCACCATATCTAGATACTAAAGCTAAAAAATCGATGATTTCGATATACATTTCAACATTCGATGGTGAAACCTTGGTCCATTTTAACTCTGAATCGGGATTGATTTTATGCTTTTGCATAATGCTTTTGACTTTTTGATTAATGAGTTTTCTATGAATTCCTTTACAAAAAACTGTTACTAATGACATCGAATTACTATCACTGTTTTGAGTATGACAGCTTTCATCCGCATACAAGTACAATGTTCCCATAATTTCCACCCACTCCAGATTACTATATTTCAATTATAGCATGTTGATGTATCGTCTACAAATTTTCTCATGAATAATTATTATAGTTAGTGATAAGCATAACGATATACTATGTATATCTTATGCGTATCTTAAACATCATCATTCTTGACCTCACCAGATCCATCTGATGTGGTCTTTTTCTTTCCCTTGGTCTTGGGTTTATTCTTTTTAGCTACCTCGATATCATCAGCCGTGTTTCTGATGTCCTGGACGAGATCTTCCAGGATATTTTTTTGTCTCTTAATCTCTGAAGAGTTATCCTTTATTTCTTGAATCTGTTTGTTGATGATCTCCTGGAACTTAGTGTTCGACTTAAAGAAGATCGCTTCCTCCACGACCTGGATGTTGTCCTCCATAATCTGTTTTGCTGTATCCAGCCGTGTCTTCTTGTGGAGGATTGGTGGGAGGTATAAGACGATGATAGGTAGTGCTACAGCTAAGGACAATGCCAAAGAGATTCCTAAGACATAGAGGGATAGCGTGACGGTCTCAGCCAAACTATATCCGAATTTGTTCATCACCACGGCAATGAGGGTGACGATTAAGATGAAGATGAAAACGATGCGTTTTGTCATGTCGATTCTCCTTTATAAACTACCTTGCTAAGGGTAGGTGATCGTATGCTCCACTCATGGAGTACGTGTCGTAATACGCGAAATCTGCCCAGTCATTTTTGAAATACCAGGTCTTATAGAGCACCTTGTCGGTATCAGATAAAGCGTTGATGGTGTATGAGTCCACATACCATCCGAGGATCTTGAAGCGAAATGCACCTGTCTCAACGAGCCAGTCCTCATAGTCGAATCCAATGTTGACCCTTACGACATGGAAGTATTTTGCAAGCTGCATCAGCTGTTTATCAACGCGTTCCATCTGTGTAGTCGCGATGATCTTCTTGATGTAATGTCTCACAACCACCGCGTAGTCTCTAAAAGGATTAAACTTTGATTTATACTCACGGGTCATGGTCATCCGGTAGTCGAGCTCACGGTGCATCTCATCGATCACGATGCCACCATATTTTTTGTGATTGGGTAGAGCGTGCATCTTCCAGTCACTCCAGAAGTCTGAGAACTGATAGAGCTTGTGATAGAGGAATTTGATTCCTCGCTCAAAGTCTTCCCTGGGTTTCTCAAACGGTGAGTTGATATACCAGGGTTTGAGGTTTAACATCCGGTCTCTTTCAATCACCGCATAGGTGAGGGAGGTCTTACCAGATCCAGTGTTTCCAGAGATGATTTGAAACCCTTCCTCGTCAAAGAGAATCCTCTCGAATGTTTTAGTTGAGAACATCCACATCCAGATGATCACCCAGTGCCATGGATAGGAAAGATATCTAAAAGCTTTGTAGATATCATCGGATAGGATCCATGAGCGATAACCCATGGAGAGAGTGTAGATCCTATGAATCGTTTTACAGAGTTCACGATAGATCTTCTCGTAGATCTTCTCGATCCGTTCAGCAATGATCTCTCGCTTATGATAATCCATGGCCGATGACCTCCAAGAATTCCAAAATTTTTGATGACGGGATGGCGTAGCTTTGGATGAATAGACCGTCGCGATCCTTCATGGCGAAATTGATGCCGATCAGATATCCATGGGAGTCGATCAGTGCACCTCCGGAAGATCCATGGTGAATCATTGCGGAGTGATGGATCACAGGGATAAGGACTTCGCCTTCGATCGACATGGTGCGTGTGATCGTACCTCCTGTAGTGGTAAACAACCCTCCAGGATAGCCCATGGCGTGAATCTGATCACCAGGTTGATATGATACTGCAATTTCCATCTCGTAAAGTTCTGTGAGCTTTTCAAAGCTGATGAGTGCGAGATCATGCGTTGCCATGGCGTTGATGAGTTGTGCATCATGTGAATCATCGTGAAGATCCATCACGTGGATATCGAATGCATCCTTCACGATGTGATTGTTGGTGAGAGCGTAGTAATAGGTGTCATCTGAATCGATGATCACTGCTGATCCGTAACGCGTGAGCTCATCGGAGACCGCTGTGATCTGTAAGATTGATGAGTTCATCCCTAAAGGGATATCCGAAGTTTTAGGAGTCCTAAAAAAAGAGGGTGAATTTAAAAGCACATAAAGGATGCCGATAGCACCCAAAATGATGAGAGGGTAGATCAGTTTTTTCATGTGGTTATCCTCCAAAATGAAACAAATATGAAAGGTTTATCGCCGGTGCAATCTTGAAAAACCAGATGTAGAGAAGCGCGCCACAAAAGATGACAAAAAGACCAATCGCAATGGGATCCTTCGAAATCTTTGCCCAGGCTATGGAGATCCGCTCCATCCAATTGAGGACTCCGTAGAGGGTCAAAAGTGATAACAGGATGATGAATATTGGACCCATAAGTTTGATGACGAGCTTGAAATAATAGGCGATGGTCTCCAAGAAGCTCAATGTTCCGTCCAAGTTCATACGAATAGCACGAAGTAAAGAAGCGTAGCGATCGCGATGAGGAAGAACAATCCCTCCATTGTAAACATCAGCTTGACACCTCTTCTGATCTTTCTAAACTTTTTCACCATCCATGGGACGATGACGAAAAGCGATGCCACTGAAACCAATGCGGCCCATTTCCAATTAACCTCGAGGAAGGGTAGGACATCCGCGCTCCAGATCTCTTTGATCTTGCAGAAGATATCACAGTTTGAAGGTGTATCGGATGGATCTAAATCGTCGGTCTCGACCACGGTGTTGATCTCCTCACCCTGGATGGTGTAGACCATGCCGTCCGTCATGTATTTGAACTGGATCACGCTCACCGAATCCTCTTTGACCTTGAAGTCGTTGAATGGCTTATTGAATGTGCCAAGGTGAAGCTTAAAGAGATTGAATGTATCTAAGTCCATGGTGTCAAAGCTTTCATATCTGTTTCTGTAGGCGTTATCGATCTCACGCTTCAAGTTAAAGTCTGGTGCGACCTGTGCAATCTCCTCGATGTTTCCCGTGAAGAGCATGTTGCCATCCACGAGCTCTTGATAGGAGAGATACTGAAGATAGACCGTGATGGGTGTTCCAATGAGTAAAACGGGAAGTCCGATGCCTGGAATCGCTGATCCGATTGCAGTGGCTAGTGTTGAGATAGCTGCGGCTTTGAGTTGCCATGAGATGGATCCCGGATTGATGTTTCCATCCTCAAGGATCTTCACGTAGTTGATCCATTCTGAGGTTGTTCCGATGATGGACTCATAGCGATAGGTCATAGCCACGCTCACGGAAAGCAGTCTATCGATAACAAAGGTGTCCACGTAGAAGTAACCGAAAACGTTGTTTCCATCCTCGTTTTTGATGTACATATACACGTTGAACTCATCGATGGATGAAAGCTCGTTCGTGTTTAAATTCCATGTGGTATAGGGAACGAATGTCTGAGTCTTCCAGTTGGTTTCAGTAAACATTGAGCTCTCACCGCGGTTGAAGACGATGAATCTTCCACCCTCATGGGTAAAGTAAAAAGCTTCAGATGCTTCAGTAAAAAGGGTTGTGTCAGTCCCTTCGGCCAAGGTGTACTGGATCTCATAGATTCCATCATAGGTGATCACGAGATAGAGCATGTTGCCATCTAGCCAGAAAGAGACATCAGCCATCCGGTTGATATCATCGTATAGAGATCCTTCAGTCTCCGGGAGAAGTAAGAGATCCTCGGGTTTTGTGGGGTCGATATACTCGCGTGTAAAATATCCGGACGCTTCAAAGTTATAAGCGAGATCTCCTCCAGGTAAAACACCGTTTGAGTTCATGACTTCTCTGATCTTATCAAACTGTGAGGATGAGAGATCTTGTTTTAAGATTAGGATCACGCTGTAGTAGATATCTTGGGGAATCTCGACGCGCCAGTTTTGAAATCCGTCATCCAAGATGAGAAGTTCTGTCACCTCTGGTGCTTCGTATGAGAAGCGATGTGATGTGAGCTGATGAACGGTCGTCTCATCCGCATAAGTGATGAGCCTTGAGTACTGCGTCGCGATGTGATCCACGACGAAGTTTTCAATGTTGAAGACCGATGTCGCGTTAGCTGATGCTGTGAAAGTTGTGTCGATACGAATCTCGATGTGCTCTGCATTGTTTAAAATCCGGTTGGACTGTGCATAGTAAATCCCATCGTTCTGCTTGATCTCCCAGGTGTGAAAGAGATCCTTGATGTCCAAGGTTTCAGCTTGCATAGATGCATGGGCGACAAGTTGACCAGATGCGAATAGAAAGAGTAAAAGGCTCACGATCATGAGCACGAATTTTTTGGTCATGCGTAATCCTCCTTGAGGGGAGGGCGTATCACTACGCCCTAATGTCTTTTCTTATTTCTCTTTTTGATGACGAAAGTCTTCTTAGAGTTTTTAATTTTAATCAGCGTGAACATGAGTACGATCAGAATCGCGATGCCACCGATGAAGTAATCCTGGTGATCTTTTACGAATGCCCAGACATCATCCCATTCGGAGGGCTCATCGATCACGATGGGATCATCTTCTGATGACTCCATAACCTCAATGGCCACGTTGTGAATGGACTCGTTACCGGAGTTGCTAACGGCCTTTAGAGAGACCGCATAGATACCGGGCTCATGTTCATGGCCGGTGTACTCGTTGATGAGGGCTGTGAGCTCGACACCACCGGATCCAGATGTCTCGAGCTGTCCCGTGATCTCCAGGATATCGATGATCTGTCCAAGGGTCAACGCTACGGACTGGTCGACCGTGATGAAGTAGTTGTCCTTGATGTAGAAGATCGGTGGGATGTTGTCCTCAACTGTGACAGTCACGGTATGATTTGCAGTGTTTCCAGATGGATCTGTAACGGAGAACTTGATCGTGTAGGATCCAACGAGATGGCCTTTGCCGGTGTAATTATCTTCAGAGACGACTATGGATGCGGTCACGTTACCGGAAACGACATCGTTTGCTGTGAGCTGTGTCTTGATCTCGGATACCGTCAGAGCTGAATTGTTAGGCTTCACGATTGTTGTCGGTCCTGAGATGGTTGGTGCAACCGTATCGATGACCTGTACTTCAACTTCTGCAAGCGTTTCATTACCGGCGGTGTCTTTGATCTTATAAACGACATAGTAGGTGCCAACGATTGATTTATTCGCCGTGTAGGTGTTCGATTGCACGGTGATCGTCAAGGATCCAACCGGATCGTAGTTGTCAGAGATTCCAAGCTGTGATTTGTAGGCTTCGATATCAAAGGTTGAAACATAGGAGACCTCGACTTCAGCTTTCGATACGTTCCATGTCGGTGCGGTCACATCGCGCACAAGCACGTGAACGGTGAGAGTTGTTATATTGCTTGCCGTGTCTTGTACTGAGTAAACGATCTGCCATGTACCAACCGTGTTCATGTTAGGAGTATAAGTATCCGAAGTCTTTGTGATCAGATGCGTGATGTCGCCATCGGTTTCATCGAACGCATAGATGTTTGAACGGATGGATGCTTCAGATAGTGGTGCATCAACGTTTGTCACGAATGCGGTCTCACCTGTAAGAACTGGTGATGCATCAGCATATGGAAACATAAAGGCCATGTAGATTTCATCAGCTGGTGATAATTGATCCAGTGTACCGGATGAATAAACTTCACCTTGATCGGTTTCAAAATCAACATATGAACCAAACTGATCAGTACGTAATACTACCCAACCATACATCTGATCACTGAATAAAATATCAAATTCAAATACTTGACTGTTGCCATCAATGGTGACATCGATCATGAATTTTGTGGGCGTCTGCAATATACCTGAGTCACGATAATCAGCCTGCAAATTGATTGGCCAGTTGTCTACTTCGTTGAGATTCATGTGACCATCAATCTCAATATAGACATAATTGTCCTGAACCCCATAGGTTACGTTAGGCGATGAAGCTGCAAAGGTGACTGATGAAGAAAGGGTGATGGCTCCGATAAGCAAGACCATCAGATAAACAAGTTTGTGGAATTTGTGCATAAAAAAATGCCTCCTAAATGATATTTGATATCCGGGTCTATCACTCTGTTTTTATCAAAAAACATTCAAGAAGACTAATTTTTTCGCCAATAATTGATATAGCACAACTTTAATGATATATAATTAACTTAGATGTTCATCCAGGGAGGGATAATATGAGTTTAACTTTCATAATGTTTATATTTTTGATTTTGATGATTGTGCAGTGGGTTCATCCACTTACTGTTAGCTATATTTATAGGCTGATTTTTACAAAACGATTAATAGCACATTATGTTTTAGGAATTATACTATCATTGCTATTTGTCACATCCATATTGTTGTATTATTTTGACGACTCAATTAGACAAGTATTTTACTCATATCTTTTAGCGTCAGCTGTTGTTTTAGGGATAGTAAATAATATTTCATTTAGTGTATATATTTCTAGGGCTATCGATTCTGATAATGAACTCAATGTTTCATCGTCTCTAAAGATTACAGGCTTCGGATCTATCATATTTTTATTGATAGTATCTATCAATTCAATAGTTGCTAACAATTCTACTATATTGTTTAGTTATCTAATGTTTGACGGTATTAACCCAATATTTTACACTTTGATAATGAATCTATTTCTATTTGCTCTTGCTTTCGTTATAGTATATGTTTACTCTGTATACGTGTTGATATTATTAAATATAAATCACAATCAGAAAACAAGTGAAATAATACATAAGATTAAAAATCATCTAAATCATAAAAGCATAGGATTTGTAGCACTTTGTGGCTTATTCTTTTGTTATTTTTATCTTGCGTCAATCTATCCTCCAGGAGTTATTTATAGAACAATTTTCCAAAATACTTTATCTATTTTCCACTTGATGACGGCATCTATTTTTATTCCTTTGGTTCTAGATAAATTTATCAGTAAGAGAGGATAGTATAAATGAAAAAATGTGACTACTTTGTTGATAATGGTGAATGTTATTATGGAAATTCAAATAACACAACAGGAAAACAAACAGAATCAAAATTAACTATACTAAATAATTATGTTCTAGAGTGGATAATAGTTACGATGGCTGCAAAAGGCAAAGATCGATATGGAAGAGAATTAATATATGATGGGTTGGTCTTCGTTGACTGCATGTCAAGTGCAGGAATGTATAAAACACATGATGGAAGAGTTATTGATGGTACCTCAATTAATGTGCTGAAACACTTTATTAACAGTAAAAAGTACCATCCTGATAAAACATTTAAATTGGTGCTAAATGATAAAGATGAAAAATCAATGAAATGTCAAGAATGCCGAATTAATGACATCTTATCAAACTCTAAGAATGTGGATGTCATTTATGAGAAAATGGATGTTTCAATGTTCCTAGATAAATTATCAGAATCTGAATTTTTTGACAAGATATGGAATAAAGACAAAAAATTCCACACAGTGTTTTTTTATGATCCTTATGACGTTGACATTAGATGGGATGCAATATCAAAACTACTGAATAAATTGAAAAGAACAGAACTACGATACGATTTTATATTGACTCATTTTTTTCAGAATGACACAATAAGAAGTATTATGTCAGGAACTAAAAAAATAGGAAAATACGAGTCTGCTTATGGTATGATGTATGATGATCTTGCTGATAAAATCAAATCTATTGATAGTTTTGAAAGAAATCAATTTTTAAGAGATGCATTAATCAAAATGATGATTAAAAATTTAAGAATAGATCAAACTAAAATTGCATATGGTCCTGTATTCAGTCAAACAAACTCTGCAATATACGATATCGTGTTCTACTCAAAATCTCTTAAAGGATTAAAAATATTCAAAGAGTTCATGTATAAAACTAATACGCGTGATAAAGATAATAACAACCTAAAACATGCTCAAATCGTCATGTCTTTTGATGATCAAGACATAATAGATGATGCAAGTTATGAACAAAAAAGGTATACTGGAAGTGAAAGAGAGTATTTTTACTCGGTAAGCAGTTATGCCGACATTATTGTTGCAGCATTTATAAGACGCGAGAACGTTTCAAAAGAGGACATATTAGGTTACAGAAATATACATCCATTTATACCAACTTCAAGTATTGAAAAAGCATTAGATTCTGAACTGAGATTGAGAAATGTATCTATAAATAAGAAAGTTTATGATTTTTCAAAAATAGATAGAATACAAAAATAGGAGGGATAATATGAACAAAACAAGTATTGAGTGGACAGAGAATACTTGGAATCCCATCACAGGTTGCACTCAAGTTTCTGATGGATGCAAAAATTGTTATGCCAAAAGAATGGCAAAAAGACTAGAAGCTATGGGGAATCCGCGATACGTCAATGGTTTTAAGCTCACTATACATGAAGACCTCTTTATTCAGCCACTACTTAAGAAAAAATCACAGGTTATATTTGTATGCTCCATGAGTGATCTATTTCACGAAGATGTTTCTCTGGACATTATTGATCAACTTTTCGATATTATGGAAATGTCTACACAGCATATATTTCAGGTTTTAACAAAAAGGAGTCACAGGTTATTGGAATATTCACAGAGAAGACACATACCAGATAATGTATGGGTTGGTGTTTCTTTGGAGTCAGAAAAAGTTATACATAGACTTCATGATTTAAACAGTACTATTGCAAAAACAAAGTTTTTATCTTGTGAACCATTACTTTCAGATATTGAAACTTGTGACTTTAAAGATATCGATTGGGTAGTTGTTGGTGGTGAATCTGGACCATATGCAAGAGAAATCAAAGAAGAATGGGTTATAAATATCCGAGATAATTGTCAAAGACAAGGAGTTAAATTTTTCTTTAAACAATGGGGTGGAGTCAATAAAAAGAAGAATGGCAGATTATTAGAAGGTAAAATCTACGATGATATGCCAGAAGTAAACTATTAGGCCATAAGGCCTTTTTATTTTTTCTTCATACGTGCAACTTTTATATATCAAGCTTCGATGATCTCAATCATCTGATAAGCATTTCCTGGAATCTCTGAAGTAATAGCATTACCTTGCTCATCTACGATGATCACTTCATGCACATCATTGTCCATATGATGATTTAAAAACTCTTCTAATGTAATGGTTTTCACCTCCTAGGCATATGCTATCTAAACATATCCGATGCAATCAATAATTATCAGGAAAAATCATGTGCTTGCACTTTTTAATTCAGAGGAGTATAATAAAAGTACTGTATTTTTGTAAATCACTTACAAAAAGAGAAAAGGGACTGTTGCAGCAGCCCCTTTATTTTTTATCACTATTCACCTGTAGTACTGTTTATTTTTTGTGTTTTGTTGCATCAACAAGCTTGTACGTTTGCCCAGGCTGTTGAGTTGGTGGCAATGGTGTTCCTTTAACGGATGTTATTTCTCGATCAAGTCTATTTCCTGTATTTGAAATAACTTGATACTGTCCAGATTTTGGAGATATTTGTCCAGGTCTATAATTTGCCATTTGTTCACCTCCTTTTCATTTCGAATACGAGGCGACTGTACTTTTGTAAATCACATACATTACAGTGATAAAAACTCTGTAGAAATCACTATCTCTACATCTTCATTATATCACAAAACGACTGATTTTACTACATGTTAATCATCGAAATATCCTTTTTAAAAGGGTTAAAATTTTGGGTGAGGATTAGTCTTGTTTTTTGCATCGCGATGGTGCACGTCATGAGTTTAGCATGTCTCATCGCGTTGGGAGTGAGGTACGATACGACCTCGACCTATCAACGCTTTTGCTTTTGAATGATCGCTATCAGATGAGAACGATCAACAGATCATATACGGGTGATGCACATAAGCGCATCGCTTTTTTTGTTCTCGAACCTTTTTGTTTCTGTGGAACGAAACAACATGAATAGAACTAAACAAAAATCTTTATCTTTATACATAAAGAAGAAAAAGACATTTTGTATGTAGGGTTTCTCGTAGGTATGTAAGGTTTCTTTACTATCTAAAAATGACCTATAGATACTTACTTCATGCTATGTACACTTACTCATCACCTAAACATCAAAAAAGACCAAGAGATCATTCCCGGTCTTGATTCATGTGTTATAGACTTTAATTTTCATCAAAATAGCGTGTTTTAATCAACCATAAACAGCCGACAGCGTCGGCTTGGGGTCTCATATCATCTCGCACCTCGTGGTGCCGGTATATTGTTCCAGAGCGCATCCAGTGCGATGTCAACCTCGATTGACCTCTTTATGGATTCGCGTATGAACTCGATTTCTTGTTTCGTCATTACAACGAGGTCGGCTTCCAGTGAGTTATAGTCGAAGATCTCGACAGCCTTATCGGTGATGTCAAAGCCATACTTTTTGTGTTGGAATTGGACGTATCTCTTATACGTTTCATCTTGGGCACGTTTCTTTTCGTTAACATAGTCAACCAAGGTGATAATCTTTTTGCGTATCAGCTTGCGCTCACGCGATTTAATACGATAGTTTTTATACGTGTCACCTTTAAGATCATACTGTCTTAAGAAGTCTAAAACTAAGCCACGGTTAAGTTTGATGCGTCTTTCACCAGACGTCGAAATAGATCTCACAATGAGATCCATCTTTTCAAGCTTGGCAAGTGATTTCTGAACGTTTGCGATCGAGGGTTTCCAGATGACTTTATTGTCTTTATCTCTGATTGTGAAACGCTCCTGGAGACCTGGGTTTTGATACCATACAGTATAGCCATCTTTACCTTTTGACTTAGCATCGATCATGACAAAAAGGTGGATAAACTTGATCCACAGTTCGATGTGAGGATTCTCAATGAAATCTTTGAGTCTGCTATGAAATTGGAGATCGGGCATATTTTTTTTCATGCGTGCTCCTAAAAGTGTGTTATGGGAGGAAATAGGACGCTTCATAGTCGATTGGGGGGGATCTATCAAGCGTCCCAGGAGATGAGCTAATTTAATGCTTGGTGCTCTTATAGACCAATGTGAGATAGATTATGAGGATGAAGAGCAGACATCCCGTAATGATCCAATAAACTGTATTCATGATGTAACCTCTGGATAGACGATCTTACATTCTTTTGTCATGTAGTCAATCGTTTCAATGGTTTTAACATCATCTATAAGTCCATCGTGTCTATAAACATTGATAACAGCTTTAATATAGGCTTTGGCCACCTTGCTATTTTTACAACTCGTCGTATTCGATGAGTTATTTTTATACTTGATGATGACATGAATCATAAAGGAAACCTCCATGGGTAGTTTTAAAGTCCTAATGGAAGCCAACCGGTGTGAGTTACCCGGCTCTCCTGATTAGCTTCCATTAAGACTCTAAATGAATTTAAAAAGCACTTACCGGGTTAGGTGCCTTCGCTTTAGTTTTGAAATACTTGGATCTGGCACGGGTAATCTCTGTCTTTTCATATCCTTCAGATAACAGGAATGATCTGGCACGATCTTCATCTTCGATCAAGCTCATCAGCATCGAGAAAGCTTTGTATATTCCGATACCTTTGGGTCTATTGATTGATTCACGCATTAAGATGTTTTTTAGATCTCTATCGCCCATGAAATTCTCCTAATAAAAAAGTTCTTTTTGAGGACGTTTTAGATGAGTTGTCTCGTAATCAGGGGGTCCTAGGTTCGAGTCCTATTTTCGGCACCAGTTTTATACATATGTTTTGCCATATAAATGGCTTAATTGAGCCAAAGAGTTGATGAAAAATCATCGACTTTTTTATTTAATAATTGCAAAAATTTAACTAAAAAAATCGTTTTGCCTCTTTTGACCCTAGAAGTTCTGTGTTGTAGTCATTTTTCATGTGTCTTTGTAAGCATCATACAAGAGTATTTCTGAAAGCATGTTTCCCATTATAAAGGCCACAAGTGGATAATTATATGTGTTTAAACAATGAGTCGACCACTGGCACCATAAACCTATAAAACATGAATTTCTAGGGTCAAATGGGGTGATTTGAATTTTGGTCCCACACATGAAATTCTAAGGTCTCCATCTTCAAAAACACTGGAGTTACCGGAGTTAGTGGAGTTTATCAGGACATCATGATATTGCTATAACTTAAAATCGTAATTTTTTTGGCCTGATGATGTGATCATTTTAAGAGCTTTTTCAAAATCACCATCCCTGATGATTCGAAGTGTACAATTAACTCTAATAGTGGTTCCAGTAGGTTTGCTGTCATACCAACCATCCTGATGCTTAAATAGATGATCTATATATTTTTCTTTGTCATTGATGATCTTCTGATAGTTATCTCGTATATAGATTAAATTCTTCTTTAAAAAAGCAATGCCTGCACTTCTAACATTTCTTTCCATTGACATTTGCTTTACCTCTTTCTTTGCCTAATGCATGCCTATTTGCATGACTATCGTCCTTGCACGCTGCATATTGGATTCTTAGTTTTCTCTATTATATACAAGTTGGCAATTTATTCAAGCGATTTTTGAAATTTATAATTAAGATATCCATCACGCTAAAGTTAAAATTACTCAATCTAATGGCTTAAACGACAATAAACAGAGAGCAATTCTAAAATCCTGTATCAAAGAAGAAATAAATAATCGACATCAATTGTGTTACAATATCTTTAAACACTACGTTCAACATAAGAGTTATTGAGGGAGAGACAATTATGGATGTTAATAATTTAACAATGACTAAGATTTTTGATAAAACAGAAAAATTAGAGATTCCTTTCTTTCAAAGATCCCAAGTTTGGAAAGAAGAAAATGGAACAGACGAAATCTAAAATATGCACGAAATTTGATGTAAATATTTCATTTTTAAAAGCCAATACAATCATTTTACATGAAGAATTAGAAAATCAAATCAGATTTTTTAATTCGGTAGACTCTATTTTACGTAGCAGTATTATGTCTAAAAAGAAAAGTGTAAAAATAATCTTTACCATCTTACCTATTTGTTTAGGAATATTTCTACTTATACAAAACAACTACATAAAAGCAGCTATAGCAACTATTGGTTTAGTTACGTTTATATTAATCATTAGATCTATAATAGCCAAAACAAAAGATATCAAAAAGCAGTTGGATTTTCTTGATTCAAGAGAATTTGTTTTAAATTTTAATCCAGAACCTTATTGGAACCATATTAAGAAAAGTGATTATTATACAATAGATAAAATATACAACATATATTCTAATGCAGGTTATGTATATGGAGGAAGTAATTTCTTGCTTTTTCCAAACTTTGCGTGTCAATATGACAGTAAAGGTTTGTCAATTTTTGTTGGGAAATCTCTCATAAACAAAATGACTTATGAAACTAATATCGTCCATGAAAGCCAAGCTTTCAAATATAAGTATAAAAAATTAGAATATCAACAATGGCAATACCAGCGTAAAGATGGAGGTCCAGACCGCAGGTATAGTAACAATAGATTAATAAGTTATTATCGCTATTACATGATACGTATTGGAAACATACCAATAGAAATTGAATCAAGAAAATACTACGATGACTTAAGGTGTTTATGGAACTTTGATGTTGATAGTAAAATCATTGTTTTTGATAATAAAAAAGATGATACAGAACAGAAAAATCAACAAGAAACCACTAAGACACTTGTACCAATCACCTATAACTGGAAGGACTTAAATTCTATAGACAGCTATTTAAAGAGCAAAAGTGTTTTGTTCAATAATTACGGAGAAACTATTGAGTTTGAATTTAAGGAGATAACATATATTGTGGATAATAAAGGAACAGTAAAAAATTGCAACAAAAGCGTCAGAGATATTGTGGAGGCAGTTTATGATTGAAGCGAATAATGTATATAAAAGTTATAAGCAAAGATTGATTAGCATTGATTCTAGAAATAGTTCTTTTTTCCTTTCAAGATTGCTACCCAAAAAACATATTGATTTAGTGAAAGTATTTGAGCAATTAAATAACCACGAAAATCTTTTGGACCAATTGATTAAAGATGGCACTGTTCGCATAAGCAGACTAAAAATTGACGAAGAAACTTTCATAGACTTATTTAAACAACACGATGAAGATTATACAGAAAAAGCTAAAGAACTTGTACCTATTTTACGTAATGAAGATTTCGATCAATATGAAAATCTACTTGAAAAACAGTCACCAGAGAAGAAAATTAATGAGTTCCTTATTAATCTCATCCAAAAGTATGAATCAGAAAGTCATAAACTATTCAAGCAATTTGATGGGTTATATAATCAAGGAAGGGCGATTGAAAGAGACTTTGGTAAGAATGATTTATACTTAGGCTTTCCCTTTGTTGAAGGTAAGTTTCAAAATGATAAAGACTTTCGCGGACCTTTGGTATTACATAGGGTTTCAATTAATGAAAATGGCAGTAATATAGAAATCAGAGTATCATCGGAAGGTAAACTAATAAACCCTGTATTTTTGTTATCCTATTTAAACGAAAATGGGAAAGATTACAAAAGATTTGATTTTGAAATTCCTGATAATCAAAAAGATTACTTAAGCTATACAATCGACTTTATTAAAAAGAATGGAGTAAATTTGCACAACGACACACTCACATTACAAAAAATTGATAGTATAACAAAAAAAGAATATGCTAATAAATATCACAATAATACTAACGTTTTTGATGTAAAATACTATGCCGTATTGGGATTATTCCCAATTTCAAACAGAAACATCTACAATGATCTAGATTACTTGGATAAAAACCCTAACGATGCATCAGAGGTTCTTAACAAATTTTTAACTGGTTCAAAAGAATTCGACGAAGAGGTTGATGAACATTCTCCAAGTGAAGACAAAATCAAGTATATTTCTCCAATAGATTGGAGTCAAAGAATTGTCATTAAAAATGCACTAAAGGATAACTTAGTCATAGAAGGTCCTCCAGGAACCGGAAAATCTCAAACTATTGTCAATATTATAATTAATTTACTGCTAAAAAATAAAAAAATATTAGTTGTTTCAGAAAAATTGGCAGCAATCGAAGTTGTTTATAATAGATTGGGTAAGTTGAGAGAAAATACCCTCATCATTAAAGACTACATCAGAAATAAAGAAGATTTTTTTAATCAAATCAATGAGTCTAAACATCATATTGGAGAATTTAGATATGATGCTGTGTATGATTCTACTTTTGATAAAGCAATTAGCGATTATATTGATGCTTTAAAACAGATTAATAATCCTGACTTTTATAATGGATTTTCATATGAAGATGTTTTAAAGATTGCTAAAAACCATCCTAATGATGTTTTTAATGATGAACAAGATAAAACCATAAATGCATTTATTAAGCATGTAAAAGATAGAGATTACAACATAAAAGAAAGAATTCTAACTCTTCTTGATGAAAAAACTATTGAGACATATAACCAATTTGAAGGAAACTTAAGACTAGATACTTTTAAAAGATTAAACTTTAAAGATATCAATTTTTTTATTGACCAAGTTAATAGTAAAAAGACTAAACAGCAAATCCAATTTAACTATTATCTACATCGATTAAACCGTGAATTAACTGATTTTAGTCAAGTTAGTTTGTTTCAAGTAAATCTTGACAAAAGATTATTTAATTACGCTGCTTTTGAATCATATACTCAAAAACTTTATGACAAGATTAACCAATTTATTATTGATTTAGAAAACTTAAGGTTACCTTTATATAAAGAACTTGGTATAGATAAATCACGCATTAGATTGGCAATTCAATGGAGCGACTTAGCACCTACTGATAAAGACAAATCTATCAGGAAAATATACAGTCCAAACTATAAACTGAGTTTTTGGGCAAAAGTGTTTAAAAAAAGACTAACACTAACTGAGGAAGAATTAGAGTTTCAAGGATATCTTGATAATTTTGCAGACAATTTCGACATTACAAAATTAAGTAACATTATCGATAATTTTCTTGAGACGGATCTATTAATAGCAATTGAGTTTTCTAGAAGAGGTTATAAAACATTACCTGATTTAATGTCTCTTATATTGGCGAGTAATTTTATTGAGTTCAATGATGTGTCATTCGACAAGATATTTTCTCAATTTAAACTTGATTTTGATAAGATAAATCAAACTTCTTTTAATTATTTTCTTGATTTTGATGTTCAAGAACTAAATATTCTCGAGTTGTTTAAAAAATCCAAGATGACAAAAGAGGATTTTATTGATTATGTACTATATGCATATATAGATCAAAAATTTGTAAATGCTGCAGTTTCTATCTCGACGTACTTTGAGAAAGAAGAAGAAAACTATATAAATGTGAAGCAAAGTTTTGAAAGCAAGTACCAAGAATCTGCTCAGTATGTTTATGCTCACGTTAAAAACAACATAGCTTCAATTTTTAGACGTGATAACACAATTTACACCGAATATAATGGATTATTAAGTCAAGCTGAACTGAAACGCAGAAAATCAGTAAAAACTATTTTCGATAGATATGCCAATGCAATAACTACAATGTTTCCTGTCATATTAATGACTCCTGACGTCGTATCTACTGTATTTAAGTTGAAACGAGAACTATTTGACTATGTCATATTTGATGAAGCATCACAAATGTTTATTGAACGTGCTGTCCCAGCTATACATAGAGCTAAAAATGTCATAGTCGCTGGCGATTCTAAACAATTAAAGCCATCTTCAACGTTTACTTCTAGACTAGCTGAGTCAGGTGAGTTAGATGACGATGACAGCGTGTCAAATATTGAACTAGAAGCATTGGATAAAGAAAGTCTTCTTCAAATGGCTAAAGATAAGTATAAAAGCAAAATGATACAGTTTCATTATAGATCAGAACACGAAGAATTAATTGAATTCTCAAGTGCTGCATTTTATGAAAGAAAGTTATTTTTTGCTACAAAAATTGATGGAGGAAGATGGAAAAAACCCATCGAAGTTATCGATGTTCAAGATGGATTTTGGACGAGTGATAATACTAATCCTAATGAAGCGGAAAAAGTTGTTAATTTAGTTTCAAAACTACTAGAAAAAAGGAAGTTAAATGAAACTATTGGAATAATTACATTTAATATCAAGCAGAAAGAGTATATTCAAGATTTACTCGAAGACTCCGAAGATAAAAATATAAGAAACGAAATGGAAAGAATCAATTTAAAAACAGGCGATGATGAAAGTTTGTTTGTTAAGAATATCGAAAATGTACAAGGAGATGAGAGAGATATCATCATATTTTCAATTGGGTACGCAAGGAATAAAGATGATAGAATTAGAGCACAATTTGGATTGCTCAATCAATCTGGTGGTGAAAACAGACTTAATGTTGCTATTACAAGAGCAAAGAAAAAGATTTTTGTCGTTAAGTCTATAAAGGCAAAAGAATTACAAGTAAATGAAAAGAATGCTGGACCACTTAGATTAAAGCAGTATTTAGAGTTCTGTGAGTATGTTGATCAATCAATGATTGAGGAAAAGAAAACCTTGCTTAACCTTATACACGAGTTTGGTGATATTTACATTAATGGTTTGAACGAGTTTGATTCACCATTTGAACAAGAGGTATATGATGAACTGATAAAAGTATTGCCAAACAAGTTGATAATCAAAAATCAGGTTAATGTAGGAGGGTTCTTAATTGATTTTGCGATATATGACAAAGAAAATGAAAAATTTATACTTGGTATAGAATGCGATGGATACAGATGGCATTCAAGACCAGAAGATAGAGAGCGTGATTTTTATCGACAGCAATATCTTGAAAGTCGAGGTTGGAACATTCATAGAATAATTAGTACAAATTGGTGGAATAACAAATACAAAGAGATTGATAAAACGAAATTAATAATTAATGCAATATTAGAAAGAAAAAGCAACCCATAAAGAAGTTAGCGCTTAAGGATGACGCAATTAAATACACCGAATATCCCCCGGTGATTGAGGTTAATACAGAGTTATAGATATGAATATTCATGCGTGTCGCAGGTTCTTTCAGCCTTTTCGGCACCATTTTTTGAATAATTAGTTTTTGGAGAAAGGTTATTGAAGTTCAATAGCCTTTTATTTTTATGGTCAAGAAGATTAGCTATTTTTTGATCTGATGAAATGTAATGTAGATCATGAATTTCTAGGGTCAAAAGGGTTGATTTGAATTTCAATCCCACCCATCAACTTCTAAGATTCGTGTCTTATATTTTGAATACTAGTAAAAAAAATCACTCCAAGAGATGTTGATATTCTCCATAAAATGTTATATAATGCAATTAAGTGGAGGAAATAATATGATTTTGACGACATTAAATCTTAAAGAAATGTACCGAGAATATACAGATATTAATGGCAAGATTAAAAGAGATGTAGAAAATGGCATCTTATTTCCACTTGTAAGAGGTATATATGAAACAAATAGTAAAACAGATGGATTCTTGTTATCATCATACATTTATGGACCCTCATATCTATCTTTTGAATACGCACTTTCATATCACAATATGATACCAGAAAGAGTCATTGTGTACACGAATGCAACGTTTAACAAAAGAAAGAGCAAGTTGTATAAAAATCATTTCGGTGTTTTTGCGTATAGGGATGTACCAAAAGATGCTTTCCCCTTTTTTGTGCAGGTTTTCGAACAAGATACTTATGCTTACTTTATGGCAAGTCCTGAAAAAGCTTTATGCGATTTACTTTATATTAAGAAATCTGTAAAAAGCATGAAAGAATTGAAGGCTTTACTTTTTGAAGATATTAGAATAAATAGAGAAACATTTAATCAATTGAACTTTAATGACATTATATTCTTATCGGATAAATACGTTTCAAACAACATAAAGTATTTAAAAAAGTATATTGAAAGCGAGTGTATAAGATGACAATCATTCAACAAATGATCAATAAATATAATCCAAAAACAATAGAAGATAAAAAAAACGCGATGAAAGAAGTTTTACAAGAGGTCGTTTTAGCTGGCCTTTCTAAAACTGATTTTTTTACACGTGCTGCTTTCTATGGTGGAACAGCTTTGAGAATATTTTATGGTCTGGATCGTTTTAGTGAAGATCTAGATTTCTCATTACTTGTGAGTGACGAAATTTTTGACCTCAGTAAGTATTTAAAACCCATAAGTGAAATTATAAACTCACTTGGGCTTCATTTTGAAGTATCAAAAAAAGAGAAGTCAAGTGAATCAACCATTGATTCAGCATTTATTAAAGGAAATACAAAAGAGACATTTATAACGATCTATCCCAATTCGACAGATTCTGCTCAAATCATTCATAACGAAAAAATCATAATCAAATTCGAAATTGATGTAAATCCACCGAAATATGCAAATACAGAAATTAAGTATCGGTTGCTGCCATTTCCATACCAAGTTAGAATCTACGATAAAAGTTCCTTATTTGCAGGTAAAGTTCATGCAGTTATTGCAAGAAGTTGGAAAAATCGTGTAAAAGGTAGGGATTTATATGATTATATCTATTATCTTAGTTTAGACACCAAAGTGAATTTGAAACATTTAGAAGCAAGACTAAAACAAACGAAATCTATAGAAGATGACACAATTTTAACTAAAGAAAAACTAATTGAATTACTAGATAAAAGATTTGATCAAATTGATTATGAAATTGCAAAATCAGATGTAAGACCTTTTATAAAAGATCAAAATAACTTAGATCTTTGGAATAGTCATTTCTTTAAGTCAATTACACAGGGTATTAAAACCGATTGAGATTATGGACTGTATCGGAGTATTTAAAAGTCCCTGTCTACAAAAACATATGTAGTTATCACAATTAGGGAAATTTTACTTGAGAAATCATCTCTAATTAAAGAATCTATCATGATCATTTGTTTTTAGTTAATGACTAATTTGTAATAAGTAGGTAACATCACATACTAAATTAGGTAGCACTAATATATATTTAAGCAAAAGTAACAGTGATAAAAAAGGAAGTAACAGTAATATATTGTTATATTGGGCTATAATGTTGCCGAAGGAGGGGATTACATGATGGGATTTAAAGACAAAATAAAGGAGCTTAGGCAAGAAAAAGGTCTCTCTCAACAAGCAGTGGCAGATAGTATATATGTTAGTCGTAG